>ERZ1292640.9-Hain-H43-02um-R1-9-length-222864-cov-20_pt1 | contig 222864 bp, 180 predicted proteins | sample MGYA00564404_ERZ1292640 | MGnify/ENA primary metagenome ERZ1292640 (study PRJEB36523, sample SAMEA6512636) | groundwater metagenome | collected 2019-01-08 | study: AquaDiva: Metagenomics assemblies of 32 groundwater samples
GGACCTATTCCGGCACCGTTGCGGGAGCGGTCACGCTCTCGACGACGGTGGCGGGAACGGACGCCAACTCGGGGGCGACGGTGACGGCCCCGTGCGCGGCGGCCGCGGGAGCGGTCACGACGCCGGGAGCGTTCGCGGTGGCCGGTGCGGCGCCGGTCGCGGTTTCGGAGGGCCAGTGGTTCGCGGTCGCGCTCACGGTGACGAACACGGGCGGGACGGCGGTGACGGCTCTGTCGGCAACCGTGTACGCGGGCCCGGGCGGCGGGCTGGTGAGCGAGGCCGGAGGCCCAGTGCCCATCAACCTCGCTTCGCTGGCGGTCTCCGGGGCGACGACGTTCTACTTCAGCTTCACGGCGACTGGTACGGGGCCGGTCACGTTCACGGTGACGGTGGCGGGGACGACGCTGTGTGGCGGGGTGCCGGTGACGGTGGAGGCCGCCGGGTCGGTCACGGTGCAGGTCCAGGTGCCCGCGCAGTTGACCGCGCAGGCCGTCCAGTACGCGTCCACGATCTGCGCCGGCCAGCCGTACCTCGTCACGCTCACCGTGACGAATGTGGGTGAAGCCGATGCAACAGGGGTTGACGTCCAGTGGCCTTTGAGCCCCTGGGCAGTCAGCGGCGGGGGTGGGGCGGTGTACGCCGCGGGGCCGGAGCCCGCGATGCCGGTGACGGTGGCGGGGAACACTTCGGTGACGTTCACGTGGACCTACTCCGGGTCACTCGCCGGGCTCGTGACCCTGACCACGACGGTGACGGGGACCGATGCGAACTCGGCCCAGGCGCTGGCTACCGCCCCCGTGCCGGCGGGCGCGATCACGATCGCGGCGGCCGGGATCCTGGCGGCGCGCACAACGGTCTCGCCGGGGCAGGTGTCGACGGGGCAGTGGATCACGGTCGCCCTCACGGTCACGAACGTCGGCGGCGCGGATGCGACGGCGGTGACGCCGGCGATCGACATCGGGCCGGGTGCGGTCGCCCTTGAGACGGGCCCGATCCCGGCGGGGCCGGTGACGCTGGTCGCGGGGGCGTCGCAGACGTTCGTGTGGACGTACTCGACGGCGGGGGCCGGGCTCGCGGTCTTCACGGCAACGGCGAACGGCACCACGTGCGGTGGGACCGCGATCCTGGCCGCCTCGATCATCTCCGCCACGGTCCAGGCGCCCGCGCGGCTCGACGCGGTCGTGCACGTGACCGCTCCTGCGGCGTGCACGGGGCAGGCGTTCCTCGTGACGCTGACGGTGACGAATGCGGGAGAGGCGGACGCGACGGGGCTGACGGCGGCGGCGTGGGAGTTGAGCGGCGGCGGGGCGGCGACGGGGGTCGGGCCGAGTCCTTCATTCGGTGCGGCTCTCGCGGGCGCGGCCTCCCGGACGTTCACGTGGACGTTTACCGGGACCGTGGCCGGGCCCGTCACGTTCACGACGACCGTGACGGCGACCGACGCGAACGCGGGGACCGCGCTGACGGCCGGCCCGCTCGCGACGGGGCCGGTGGCCGTGGCGGCGCCGGGGGTGCTGGCGGCGGCGGCGAGCGCGCCTCCGGTCCTCTCGGTGGGGCAGTGGTTCCCGCTGGAACTCACGGTGACCAACACGGGTGGTGCGGATGTCACGGGGGTCACGGCGACCGCGTACGTGAACCCGGGAGCCGGGTTCGTGAGCGGGCTGTCGCCGGCGGACCCGGCGGGGCCGGTGACGCTGGTCGCGGGAGCGTCGCAGACGTTCGTCTTCGGAATGACGGCGACGGGGGCGGGAGTGGTGACGTTCACGGTGTCGGGCGCGGGGGCGACGTGCGGGGGAGGCACGGCGCTGGTCGCGCAGTCGGGTGCCTCCGCCACGGTGCAGACGGCGGCAGCTCTGGTCGCCTCGATGCATCTCGTTCCGGGATCGGTCTGCACCGGGCAGGACGTACTCGTGACGCTGACGGTGACGAATACCGGCCAGGCCACCGCCTGGGGCCTGGATCTCGTGGCGCCGCCGTTGGTGATGACCGGGACGGGGAGCGTGAGCCCCGTCGCGGGGCCGGAGCCGGCCTTCCCCGTGTCGCTCGCGGGGGGGGTGGCGATGACGTTCACCTGGACCTACTCCGGCGCCGTCGCGGGGCCGGTCACGCTCTCGACGACGGTGGCGGGCACCGACACCAACTCGGGCGCGAGCCTCTCGACCGGGGTGGTGGCGGCCGCGGACACGATCACGACGCCGGGCGCATTCGCGGCCGCGATAGCCTCTCCGGCGATGGTGTCGACGGGGCAGTTGTACCGGGTCTGGTTGACGGTGACGAACACGGGCGGGACCGCCGTGACCGGGCTCTCGGCCACGATCTACGCGGGCCCGGGCGGCGGGCTCGTGAGCGGGCCGCAAGGACCGGTGCCCGTGGACCTCGGCTCCCTGGCCGCGGGGGCGGCGACGACGTTCGTCTTCAGCTATACGGCGACGGGGGCGGGGGCGGTCGCGTTCACGGTGACGGTGACGGGGTCGACGCTGTGCGGCGGAGTGGCCGTGCCGGTGCAGGCGGTGGAGACGGTGGCGGTGACGCAGCAGGCCGCGGTGGTGCTCGTGGCGTCCGCGGTCCAGTATGCTTCCGCGATCTGCGCCGGCCAGCCGTACCTGGTGACCGTCACGGTGACCAACACGGGTCAGGCGGACGCCACGGGCGTCGATCTCACTTCACCGTTCGCCGTGAGCGGCAGCGGGGTCACGGCGCCGTCGGCGGGGCCGAACCCGTCGCTGCCGTTCGTGCTGGCCGGCGGCGCCGCCGAGACGTTCACGTGGACGTTCTCGGGCTCGGTCGCGGGCCCGGTCGTGTTGACCGTCACCGTGGCGGGCACGGACGCGAACGGCGGCTGGCCGGTCGTTTCCGGCCCTGCGGTCACGAACTCCGTGGCCCTCCAGGCCGCCGGGATCCTGGCGGCGCGGACCAGCGTGTCACCCGGGCAGGTGTCGATTGGGCAGTGGATCACGGTCGTGCTCACGGTCACGAATACGGGCCAGGCAGACGTCACCGGGGTCGTGCCCGAGGTCGCCGTCGAGCCGGGCGGCGCACTCGTCGGACTCGAGGCGGGGCCGGTGCCCGCGGGTCCGCTCACGCTGACGGCGGGCGCATCGCAGGCCTTCGTCTGGACCTGGTCGGCGAACGGGGCCGGGCTCGCCGGGTTCACGGCGACCGCAACCGGGTCCACCTGCGGCGGCTCGCCGGTGCTGGCGGCTTCGAGCGTGTCGGCCACGATCCAGTCGCCCGCGCTCCTCGCGGCGTCGGTGGCGACCGGGCCCGGGGCGGCGTGCACGGGCGAGCCGATCATCGTCACCCTCACGGTAACCAATACGGGGGGTGCGACGGCGTCCGGGCTGGCGGCGGCGCCGTGGTTCCTCGACGGCACGGGCGCGGTGGCGGGCGGGACCGGGCCGACGCCTGCGCTCGGCGGAGCGCTGGCCGGGGGCGCGTCGATGACCTTCACGTGGACGTACACGGGGTCGGCGGCGGGGCTCGTGACCTTCACCACGACGGTCACCGCCACGGACGCGAACAGCGGGCTCGCGGTCGGAGCCGGACCCGCGGCGTCGGCCCCGCAGTCCTTCGTGACGGCGGGCGCGCTCGTGGCGGCCGCGGCGGCGGGCCCGGTCACGGTCTCGGCGGGGCAGTGGGTGACGGTCGAGCTCACGGTCACGAATGCGGGCGGCGAGGACGTCTCCGGGATCACGGCGACCGTCTACGTGGCCGGCTCCGCGTCCCTCGAGGCGGGCCCCGCGCCGGCCGGCCCCGTCACGCTGGCCGCGGGGGCGGCGCAGACGTTCGTCTGGACCTTCTCCACGGCGGGGTCGGGGGCGCTCGGGTTCACGATGACGGCCAATGGCATCACGCTGTGCGGAGGGACGCCGGTGCCGGTCCTCGGCGCCGCGACAGCCGCGGTCACGGTCCAGGCGCCGGCGGCGCTGGCCGCCCGGCTGGTCACGTTCCCGAGCCCGCGGACCGTGGGGCAGAACTTCCTCGTGACGCTGACGGTGACCAACACGGGAGCCGCGGCTGCGCTCGTCGTGGACCCCGCGGCGTTCGAGCCTTCGGGTACCGGGACGGCCGGGCTCGTGGCGGGCCCCACCCCCTTGCCGCCGGTCACACTCGCGGGGGGCGCCTCCAGGACCTTCACCTGGACCTACACGGGCACGGTGGCCGGGACGGTGGTCTTCACGACTACGGTGACCGCCGTGGACGCGAACAGCGGGCTGGGCGTGGCGTCCGGCCCGGTCGCCTCCGGCGGCGAGCTGATCCTGCCGCCCGCGCAGATCGACGTCGAGCTGCTCGCGCTGCCCGATCCGCGGAATGTGGGCCAGTCGTTCTTCCTGACGCTCACGATCACGAACACGGGCGCGACGCCCGTCACGGGCATCTCGTCCGGCGCGTTCGTGGTCTCCGGCTCGGGTGGCGCAGGCGGCGGCGTGGGGCCGACGCCGGCCCAGCCGCTCGCGTCGCTGGCGGCGGGCGCGTCCGTGACCTACACCTGGACGTACACGGCGCTTTCGGTGGGGGTCGTGGACTTCACGACGACGGTCGTGGGGACGGACGCCGCGTTCAACCCCGTGACCGTCGGGCCCCTGGTCTCGAACCCGGTCGTCATCCAGGCGCCGGCCGGCCTCGCGGGGTCGCTCGTCATGGCCCCGGGCCAGGTCTCGACCGGGCAGTCGTTCCTCGTGATGCTGACGGTTACCAACACCGGTGGCGCCGCCGCGACCGGCGTGACGGCGAACGCGTTCCTGCGCACGGGGGCGGGGAACGCGGTGGCCATGGCCGGGCCCAATCCGTCCCTGCCGGCGACGCTCGCGGGCGGCGATAGCGTCGTCTTCACCTGGACGTACGCCGGGAGCGTGCCCGGGTCGTTCACTTTCACGACCACGGTCACGGGGACCGACGCGAACTCAGGCGCGGCGCTGACGACGGGCCCGCTCGTCTCGGGTCCCGAGGTCGTCCAGGCGCCCGCGGCGCTCGCCGCGTCGGCGGCCGCGTTCCCGTCCCCGGCGGCCAGCGGGGCGGGCTTCCTCGTGACGGTGACGGTCACCAATACGGGCGGAGCGGCGGCGACCGGGCTGACGCCGGCGGCGTTCGCGCCGTCGGGCACCGGGAGTGCGATCCTGGCGGCCGGGCCGCTGCCGGCGGCGCCGGTGGTCCTCGCAGGCGGGTCGTCCGTGACCTTCACATGGACGTACACGGCGGGGGCGACGGGGACGCTGGTACTGACGACGACGGTGACGGCCGCGGATGCCAACACGGGCGCGACGCTTTCCGCTCCTCCGGTCGTCGCCGGGCCGGTCACGATCCAGACTCCCGCGATCCTGGCGGCGTCGCTGGCCGTGTCCCGCGCGACCTGCAACACCGGCCAGGACTTCCTCGTGATGCTGACCGTCACGAACACCGGCGGGGCTGTGGCGGCGGGCGTAACCGTGGCCGGCGCGCCCGTCCGGTCGGGGCCCGGGAACGCGACGGCGGGAGCCACCCCGGCCGGCCTCCCCGTCGTTCTCGGGATCGGCGCGTCGGCGACCTTCACCTGGACGTACACGGGCTCCGCCGCGGGGGCCGTCTGGTACACGATGACCGTGGGCGGAACCGACACGCTCCTGGGCGTACCCGTGGCGGCGCCTCCCGCCGTCTCGGGACCGGTCGTGATCCAGACGCCGGCCGCGCTCGTGGCGCGGACGACCGTGACCACGGCCGCCACCTGCGTCGGCCAGCCCTTCCTGGTCATGGTCACCGTGACGAACACGGGCGGGGCGACGGCGGACCTCGCGGCGGCGCCGCTGCTGGAGACCGGCGGCGCCTCGACGCCCGCCGCCGGGCCGTCGCCGGCCGTGCCGCTCAGTCTGGCCGGGGGAATGACGGTTACCTTCACCTGGACCTACGCGGGGTCCGCCGGCGGCGCCTCGATCTTCACGGTCACGGTGGCGGGCACCGATGCGAACGCGGGCACGGCGGTGTCCGCCGGCCCGGCCGCGGCGGGGCCCGTGAGCGTCACGCCGCCTGGCGCGTTGGTGGCGGCAGTCTCGGCGCCGTCGTCGGTGACGGTGGGCCAGACCATCCAGGTCGTCCTGACGGCCACGAACTCAGGGATCGCGGCGGTGACGGGAGTCGTCCCCGCGGTCGCGATCGGGCCGGGCGGGGCCCAAGTCGTGCCCGCGGGCGGGCCGATCCCGGCCGGCCCGGTGTCCCTGGCGACGGGGGTGGGGCAGTCGTTCACCTGGCTCTACCTCGTGACGGGGGCGGGTCCCGTGGCCTTCAGCGCGACCGCCACGGGGAGCGACCTCTGCGCGGTCCGCGCGGCCGGCGCCACCGCTCCAATGGCCGCCCAGACGCCGGCTTCCCTCGCCGCGTCCCTCGCCATGCTCCCGCCCGCCACGAACGTGGGATCGGCTTTTCTACTCACGTTGACGGTGACGAACACGGGGTCGGCGGCGGTGAGCGGCTTCGCCGTCGAGCCCGTCTCGTTGGGCGGTTCCGGCGCCGTGACGCTCATCGCGGCGCCGGCGGTGCCGGCCTTCCTCGCGGGCGGCGCTTCCGTGACCTTCACGTGGACTTTAGCGGGGGCGTCGCTCGGCCCCGTGGACTTCACGACGACGGTGGCGGGGCTTGACGCGAACTCGGGGTGGGCCGCGGGCGGGGGCCGCGTGACGCTGGCGGCAACCGTGAACGCGAAAGCCGTGCTCGTGGCCGACGCCGCGCTCATGCCGGCCACCGTCTCGGTGGGCCAGACCATCACGGCGACGTTCACGGTGACCAACACGGGCACCAACCCCGCGCTGTTCGTGACACCCGTGGCCGTCAACGCATCCACGGCCGGGCTGGCTCAGTCCGCGCCCCTGCCGGGGGTGACGACGATCGCGGCGGGCGCGACCCGCACCTTCGTCTGGCAGTGGCAGGCCGTGTCGGCCGGGACGGTGGACCTGTCGCTCTCGGTGTCGGGACAGGATTCGGTCAGCGGGGAGATCACGTTCGCCACCCGCCAGCTCACGGGCGCGGTCCAGGTGCCCGGCTCGCTGGCGGCGTCCATCGCGCTCTCGGCCACCGACGTCATGGCCGGCGCGACCGTCTGGGTCTCGACCACGGTCACGAACACGGGCGGGGCGGCGGTGGCAGGCATCGTGCCGGTCCTCTCCATGATCGGCGGGGCGGTTGGTGTGCTCGCCGCGCCCCCGCCGGGGGCGATCACGCTCGCGGGCGGAACGTCCGTCACGTGGACGTGGACGCTGACGGCCGCGGTGCCCGGGGTCGAGACGTTCACGGGGGCGGCCACGGGGACCGACGTCAACACCGGCGCGGCCGTCGGGACGGTCACGTCGACGCGGGGCCTGCGCATCGAGGGCACAGGGCTCTCGGTGGTGTCGTTCTCGGTGTCCGCCGGGCTCGCGGGGCTCGACGACCTCATCCAGGTGCGGATGACGCTTTCTAACACGGGGACCGTTTCGGATCCCGCCGTGGCGCCCTCTACGCTCGCCGTGACCGGGGATGGCCGGGTGGCGCTGGTGTCGGGCCCCTCGCCGTCGACCACGACGCTCGGGGTCGGGCGGAGCGTTACCGTGATCTGGGTCTACCGGGCGGTCGGGGGTGGGACCGTGGCCTTCACGGGATCGGCGTCGAGCGCGAACGGGGCGTCGACCGGGCCGGCGACTTCGGGGGCCGTCGTCATCCGCGAGGCCGGCGGCAGTCTCGCCGACGCCATCGTCTATCCCAACCCGTTCCGCCCGGCCGAGGCGGTGGGGGGGACGGTGAAGTTCCGCCGGATGCCGCCGAAGACGACGGTCATCCTCTACACGGTGGCGGGCGAGCGGGTCGGCAAGATGGAGGCCGACGCCAACGGGCTCGCGGAATGGAACGGGCGCAACCAGTGGGGAACCGCGGTGACGCCGGCCGTCTACTTCTACGTTCTCCAGGCGCCGGACGGTTCCCGCAGGATCGGGAAACTGCAGGTCACGCCCTAGGCCGCGTGACTCTTGGAGCGGTGCCGGTGGCACCGCGACCGCGCAGTCCCCAGGCTGTGCCTGGGGCGGAGCGGCAGTGCCTGAGGCCTTGCTAACATATGCCCATGAGACCCGCCGCCCGCCCGAGCCTGATTCTCCTGCTGTGCACCGCTTCCCTCACCGCTTCCGCCGCCGAGGCGCCTACCGGCCTCACGGGCTGGAGATCGGCCCGCGGGATAACGCTCTCCTGGTCGCAGTCGCCGGCGGGCGGGTTCACGATCTGGCGGGGGACCGTGTCCGGCTCCCTGCGGACGCTCGCGTCCCTGCCGCCCGGCCAGGGCGGGTTCTGGGACACGTCCGCCGCGCGGCTGCAGGGGTACGTCTACGCGCTCGGCGATTCCCGGTCGCACGGCCCCGAGCTCGTCCTGGCGGGGGCGCCGCCGCCGGTCCGGATCATGGCCGGGCAGGTCACGACGTGCAGTGGGCTGAGGCGGGACGCCGTGTACCCCGCGGACACGCAGGCGTTCTTCACTCCTTCCCGGGACGCGTTCGTCGAGTACTTCGGGTATTTCCTCATGCGGCCGTTCGATCCGACCGTGCGGGAAGCCCGGATCGTGTGGCGCGACCCGAAGGGAGGGGTGTTCGCCGAGTACTCGCACCCGATCACGCCCCGGCGCGTCGAGCTCCCGGAGGGGCCCGTCGGCCAGATCGTGCTGCCCCTGTCCATCGGTCTGCGGCAGGTCGTCGCGCAGAACGGGCAGACCCGGGTGCCCACCGAACCCGGGACCTACACGGTAGAGGCGTTCGTGGACGACGTGCCCGTGTCGCTCACGGTGTGGTACCTGCGGGAGGAGGCGTCGAAGAAGGCGGCCCCTCCAACAGGTGCTTCTGCACCTGGGGGCGCCCTGGAGCCGTCGCTTCCCGGCACCATGCCGCGCACCCCTCTGCCGGGCACCGCCCTCCCGTGAGCCCGCCCCGCGCGGGGTGGACATCCGCCCCGCCTGACGGCATCCCGACCGCCGAGACCGCCCTGCGGTCCCTCTCCGCGAAGACCATCCGGCCCGTCTACTTCCTCGTGGGCGACCAACCGTGGATTCAGGCCCGCCTGGCGGCGAGGATCCGGGAGCTCACGGTGCCGGAAGACTGGCGGTCCATGAACGCGGAGACGGTCTGGGCCGACGAGGTGCCCGAGGGACGCGTCGCGGACGCCGCGTCGACCCCGCCGTTCGGGAGTCCGCGGCGGTTCGTGCTGTGTCGGGGGGTCGAGGCCTACCGGGGGGGCGCGCCTTCCGGTACCGGTTCCTCCGCCGCGGACGATGCCGACGAGGAGGCGCCGGCGGCCGCGCCGCGCAAGCGCCGGTCGAAGGCGAGCAAGTCCGAGGCGACCCCCCTGGTCGACTACGTGTCCCGGCCGTCTCCGGACACGGTCCTCGTCCTGACCTCGGAGAAGCGCGACCTCAAGTGGTGGGCCGGCGACGCCCTCTTCGAGGCCGCGGAGGCGGCGGGGGCCGTGGTCGCGTGCCTGCCGCCGGCGGACCTGCGGGGCTGGCTGGCGGAGCAGGCGGCGGGGCTGGGGGCGAAGCTCGAGCCCGCCGCCGCGGAGGAACTCGTGGAGAGGGCCGGGGCGGACCCGCTTCTCCTGCTACGGGAGCTCGAGAAGTTGTCCGCCTACGTGGGCGGGCCGGGAATCGCGTCGCCACACGGGGTTTCGGCTTCTGCCGAAACCCCGAGAGCTGCTCTTGCAGCTCCAATCACCGTCGAGCACGTGCAGGCGCTGACGGGCGAGACGGCTCCGCCGTCGGTGTTCGCGTACCTCGACGCGCTCTTCGTCGAACGCCAGCCCGCCCGGGCGCTGAGCCTGCTGGCCCGCCTGCTGGAGGAATCGCACCCGCTCGCGCTGCACGCCATGCTGCTCGGCCAGCTGCGCAAGCTCGTGGCCCTCAAGGGGGCGCTGGCCGCCGGGCTCACGGACTGGCAGATCGTGGGCAAGATCCGCCTGCCGTTCGCGCTCGTGGGGTCGCTCAAGATGATGGTGGGGCGCACGAGGCCCGAGCGGTTCGCGGCGCTCCTGCGGGCGCTGGCCCAGGCCGAGCGGGAGTTAAAGCGCGGCCGCGAGGGCCGCGCGGTCCTCGAGGACCTGACGATCGAATGCTGCCGGTGACGACGGGGCTCCGCCTCCTGGCGGTGGCCGTCCTCGCCTACACGGCCCTCATGGTCGTCGTCGCCGTCTTTCAGCGCCGCCTCCTCTACATCCCCTCGCGCGGCTACCCCGTCACGCCCGCCGCGATCCGCCTGCCATTCGAGGCGTCCCTCCTCACCGCGTCGGATGGCGTGCGGCTTGCTGCCTGGTGGATTCCGGGGATGCGGAAGGACGCTCCCGTCATCCTGTACTTCCACGGGAACGCGGCGACCCTCTCGAGCCTCGTCGAGCTCGCCGGCGCTTTCCGGTCGGCGGGGTTCGCGTTCGCGGCCGTGGACTACCGGGGGTACGGGGAGAGCGGCGGATCCCCGACGGAGGCCGGGCTCTACCGCGACGCCGAGGCGGCGTGGAGCTGGGTCACGGGCCGGGGTGCGGCCCCTGGCGCGGCCCCGGGCCGAGTCCTCGTCTGGGGGCAGTCGCTCGGCGCGGGCCCGGCGTCGTGGCTGGCGTCGCGGGTGCCGTGCGCCGGGATCGTGCTCGAGGGCGCCTTCCCGTCGGTGTACGCCTCGGCGCGCCTGCACTACCCGGCGATGTGGCTCCCGCCGTTCGCGATTCTCGACCGGTATCCGGTCACGGCGCACGTGGCGAAGGTCGCGTGTCCCGTCCTCGTGCTGCACGGGGAACTGGACCGGATCGCGCCGCCCGCGTTCGGCGGCGCGGTCTTCGAAGCGGCGCGGGAGCCGAAGCGGCTCGTGATCATACCCGGCGCCGACCACAACTCGATCACGCCGGACCTTCCGGTCGTGCGCGCCGCGCTCGACGGGTTCCGAATGGTCTGCCTGAAGGACTGAGCGGGCGAGGCCGGCGCCGGGCCGGAGCCCGGAAGCCGGCCGCCAGGAGGGCGACCGAGGCGAGCAGGCCCAGGCAGAGACCGGCTCGGGCCTGCCAGGGATCGTATCGGATCCGCACGGCATGGTCGCCCGGGGGGAGCGAGACGCCGAGCAGCGCGCCGCGCACGATCGCGAGCCGGGCGGTCGCGGGCGCCTCCATCCGCCAGCCGCGCAGGGCGCTCTCCGCGACGACGGCCGTGCAGGGCCGGGTGGTGCGCACCCGGAAGCTCCACCGTCCCGGCTCGAAGCGCTCCGGCGGATCGAGAATGCCGGCTCCGGCCGGTTCGAGCCACACCGGGCCGCGGCTTCCCGCGAGGGCGTAGATGGCGACGTGGCCGCGGAACACCGGTTGGTCGGGGGCGCGCGCGATGGGACCACGCGCGATCAGGTGCCGGACGCCGAGGTCGGCGAAGACGGCGGCGGCGGCGGGGGTCCACGGCGAGGGCGAGGTCTTCGCCGCCGCGAGGCGGCTGGCCGTGCCGGCGGGCACGATCGGGTTGTCGGCGTCGGCGTCCCGGAGGCCGGCGACCGCGGTGAGGTTCGACCGCAGCGATGCCCGGAGGAGGCGCGCGGCCTCGTCCGCGCCGGCCGCGGGCTCGTCGCTCTCCTGGAGCCGGGGGGCGACGAAGACGCGGTGCCAGCCGGCGCCGGCGGGGCCCGCCAGGAACCGCTCGGTCGTGCCCGGGGTCATCGCGGCTCCGGCGCGGGCCGTGAGCTGGATCCGGTTTCGCACGAGGGCGAGATCGACCCAAGTGAGGGCCGCGAGGGAAACCAGGATCGCGGGCGCGTGGCGGAGCCGCGAGCGGGCGGCGAGGGCGTCGGCTCCGGTGGCGGCGAGCCATGCCAGGCCGAACCCGCCCAGACTCATCCACATGGCGGGGTGCCGCAGGCGATCGAGCGGGGGCAGACGGAGCAGAAGTTCTCCCAGCCCCGGCACGGACGGTCCCACCGCCAGGACGAGGCCAGCCGCCAGAATGGCGGCGGCTGCTCTCACGGATGGATCGCGCCGGAGGGCGACCAGGGCTCCGGCCGCGAGGAGGGCGGGGATGACGCCCAGGTAATGGAGGGAGGGCCACAGCCCGACGGCGGCGGCGCCGGGCCCGGCAGGGATGACGGCGGCAGGCCAGACCAGCCCGAGTAGGCCGGCAGGGCGCATCGCGTCCAGCCCGGCGGCGCCGGGCGTCAGCGGGGCGGCGCGGATGGACTCGCCGAGATAGCCCGCGAAGGGGAGCAGGACGCCGGCCGCGAGCGCGAGCCCCAGGGCGCCCGCCGCCGTCGCGCCTCCCAGTCGGGCGACACTCCGACCGCCAGGCACGGCGAGGAGGATCGCGGCCAGCGCGCATCCGTAGACCGCGTAGGGGGGGGAACCCGCGAGAAAGAGCCAGCCGAGCGCGATGGCGAGTCCGGCGGTCTCACGGGCGCAGGGCCGGTCCGTCACGCGGGCCGCGGCGGCGGCAACCCATGGAAGCCACGCGTACCCGCACAGCGCCGGCGGCACGGCCAGCAGGAACGACGGGTGCGCTCCGAGCCCGAATCCGACGGCCCCGACCGCGGCGGCCGCGGGGGTGAGGCCCCGTCCACGCAGGAAAACGGCCATGCCGGTCGTGGCCAGGATGGCGTGGAGCGCGAGGAACCAGCCGAACGCTTCGGGGAACGGAAGGAACCGGAAGAGAAGCGCGGGCGGGTACAGGACGTGTGCCTGCGGGTCGGCGAGGAGCGGCAGGCCGCATGCGAGGTACGGGTTCCACAGCGGGATCCGTCCCGGCGCGTCGGCGAGCACGCGCGAGAGCGAGACCTGAGCGGGGTAGTACTGGTGGAACGCGTCGACGAGGAAGACGATCCTGCGGCCGGTAAGAAGCGGCAGGAACGGGACGCTCGCGGCGGCCAGCAGGCCCGCGAGCAGTCCTATTTCTTGCTGGCGGGGAACTTCCGGTTGACGAACTCGGCCAGCCTCGACTTGTGCCGCGCGGCCGTCCGCCAGTGCACGAGATCCTTGTGCGCGCCGCGGTCCAGCAGGCCGCTTGCCGTCTTCAGGGCCGCCAGCGCGGCATCCCGGGTGGCGGCCGCCTGCACGGCATGGATGGCGGTCGACAGCCGCGTGTCCCGGGCCTGATTGCGGCCGGTCCGGCGGGCCGTGCGGCGGATATCCTTGATCGATGACTTCAGGTTCGCCATGGGTCTCTAAGGTAGCAATGGAGCGCGGCGCCTGTCAAACCGCGCGGGGGGGGTGCGGAGGCCTCCCGGCAGGACCGGGGCTCCCGGAAAACGAACGGGGGATCCCTTTCGGGATCCCCCATTCACATTGCCTTCAGAGCCGGTTCAGTTCGTGCTCAGTACCCGTAAGTCGAGTACGCAACCGACTTCGAGTCGGTCGCCGAGCTGTTCACGAACACGTGCCCGTTGAGAGAGTTGTACCGCCACCCCGTGCTGACCGCCGTGATGGCCTCGTCGGTCGAGTGGAGGACGGACGTTCCGGACGGAGTCTCTTGGATCCCGCTCCCGATTCCCGAATGCGTGGCCTTGACCGGGGGCACGTTCTCCAGATACTTGGAGAAGGAATACCCCACCGAGCAATAGAGCCACGTGGGATACACGCCCTCGTTGTCCCCGTAATAGATGGACACCGCGGAAGTCATCGAGTTCAGGTTGCCCTTCGTCGCCGCCTCGCGAGACTTCTCGACGAGGGACGCGAACTTCGGCAGGGCCAGGGCGGCCAGAATGCCGATAATGGCCACGACGATCATGAGCTCGATCAGCGTGAACCCGTGTTCCTTGCGGCCCTTTCTCATCTTTGTCATATATCTCACCTCCAGTAGCAATCCAGTTGATGCAGTCTACCACAAGTAGATGCAAGAACCGTGTCAGAGGGGAATTCGGCTGCAGGCCAGCGTATTCGCAATGCCTGGGCCTGTTGGGATGTCAGGAAACCATGCTAGCGTCCGGAATCCGGACTGGTGCTATCCGGGGTAGAATAGGCCGTGCTCACCTGGCTCCGGAGCCGCAAGGGTTATGTCGTCTCGCTCCAGTGGCTACTCACAGTCGTGGTCGCGATCTGGGGCGCCACAACGGGGGCGTGGCGGGAGTCACCGACCGTATTCTGGGCGCTCGTGGCCCTCTCGGCCATCGGGAACATTGCCCTCACCCGGCTGCCCCTGCCGTCGTTCTACCGGCCCGTCAACTGGATGTACATCTTCGTGGGGGACACGGTCTTCGTTGGGGCCGCCCTCTACTGCATGCGGGGTTTCGACACCGGGCTGTACCTGCCGTATTTCCTCATCATCCTGACGGCGGCTCTCACCCGCAGCATGGCCCGGGGGATGCTCGTTGCGGCCTTCGTCAGCGGGCTCTACGTGTTCCTGGTCTGGCGCGAGGGCGATGCCGCGGGCCTCCTCGATCCCGGATTGCTGATCCGCCTCCCCTTCTTCTTCATCATCGCGATCTTCACCGGCTACCTCGCCCAGAGCGCGCGTCTGCAGCAGGAGGCGCTCGAGGCCTCGCAGTCGCTGGCCGCGCGGGTCCACGAACTGCAGCAGCTCGCGGCCGGGATCGCGCACGAGGTGCGCAACCCGCTCACCGCGATCAACAATGACCTGCAGGCGATGCAGGCCCGGCTGCCGGCCGACGGCACGGAACGGGCCCTGGTCCGGGACGCGCTGGACCAGGTGAGCCGCGTCACCCGGATCGTGCAGGAGACGCTGGACCTGGCCCGCCCCGCGGTCGTGAGCGCCGGCTGGCTGGATGCGAACGTCCTGCTCGAGCGGGCGATGGCCGACGCCCTGCGACTGCCCGGGGCGTCCGGGATCGAGGTGCGGCGCCGGCTCGTCCCGCGGCCGCTCCAGTTCTGGGGCGACGCGCGCCTGCTCGAGCTGGCGCTCGCGAATATCATCCGGAACGCGGTGGAGGCGATGCCCGGGGGCGGCCTGCTCGAGGTGGAGACGGCTCCGGACCTCTGGGGCGGACGGGAGGTCGTGGCGTTGCGGATCGCGGACAACGGCCCGGGCATTCCGCCGCACCAGCTAGCCAGACTCTACCAGCCCTTCTACACGACGAAGGCCCACGGCACGGGGCTGGGCCTGTCCCTCGCGCGCAAGTACGTGAGCGCGCACGGCGGCGAGCTTCGCGTGACGAGCCCGTCGGGGCGCGGTCCGGACGGGCAGGCCCGGGGCACGACGATCCGGATCGTGCTCCCGGTGGAGGGCGCCACCGCGGCGGCGGCGGCGCTGGCGGCGGCCGCGGACGCGGGGAAGGGCCGTGGCTAAGCACCTGCTCGTCATCGACGACGATCCCGCCGTCCGGCGGTCGCTCGCGGCCGCGCTCGAAGGAGACGGGCTCCGCGTCACGCTCGCGGCCACGGCGGCGGAGGGGCAGGCCCTCTACCTCCGGGAGACGCCGGACGTCGTGGTCCTCGACCTCTTCCTGCCGGACCGGCACGGTCTCGAGGTTCTCAAGACCCTGCGGGCGGGGGATCCCGAGGCGGCCGTGATCGTGGTGACGGCGTCCGACGACGTCCGGGACGGCGTCGAGGCGATGAAGCTCGGGGCGCTCGAGTACCTCGTTAAGCCCTACGACCTCGACGCGCTCCGGGTGTTGATCGGACGCACCGTGAGCCGCCAGCGCGAGGTGCAGGAACTCGGAGCGCATCGCCGCCAGCAGAGCCAGCGGTACACTTTCGAGGCGCTGGCCAGCGAGAACCCGGCGTGCGCGGCCATGGTGGCCACCGCCCGCAAGCTCGCGACCTCGCCGACCGTGACCCTCCTGCTCGAGGGCGAGACCGGGGTGGGGAAGGAGTTCATGGCGCGGGCCGTGCACCACGCGAGTCCCCGCGCCGCCGGGCCCTTCACCGCGATATCGTGCGCCGCGATCCCCGAGACCCTGCTCGAGAGCGAGCTTTTCGGCCACGAGGCCGGAGCGTTCACGGATGCCCGGTCGCGCAAGCGGGGCCTTTTCGAGCTCGCGGAAGGGGGCACCCTGCTCCTGGACGAGGTGGCCGAGATGGTGCCGGCCACGCAGGCCAAGTTCCTGCGCGTGATCGAGGCCAGGTCCTTCCGGCGGGTCGGGGGGACCGAGGACCTGACCGTGGATACGCGCATCATCGCGGCGACGAACGCCGTGCTCGAGCGGGCCGTCGAGGCCAAGCGGTTCCGCGAGGATCTCTACTACCGGCTCAAGGTCGGGCACCTCGTGATCCCGCCGCTCCGGGACCGGCCGGAGGACCTCCTGCCCCTTGCCGGCCGCCTGCTCGCGGACATCTGCCGGGAACTGCGCCGGCCGGTGCCCGCGTTGTCGCCGGCGGTGCAGGAGGCGTTCCGGGCCTACCATTGGCCCGGCAACGTGCGCGAACTGCGGAACGTACTGGAGCGGGCCGTCATCCTCCACGAGGGTACGGGGTCGATCGAGCCCGCGCACCTGCCCCCGCTGTCCGGGCCCGCCACCGCGGGTTCGGCCACGCTCACGGACATCGAGCGCGAGCACATCTTGCGCGTGCTGGAGCATCACGGAGGCAACCAGACGAAGGCAGCGAAAGCGCTCGGGATTTCGCGCAACACGCTTTGGGAGAAGCTCAAGCAGTACCGGTCGGGGGGAAATCGATGACGGCGCCTCACGCGCGCGTCGCGGACGACGGACACGCGAACCGGCCGGTTCGCGCGGGCGAGCGCCGGGCCTTCGTGCGATCCGCGTCAGTGCTCGGGAGCTGGACCCTCGTTTCCCGGGTCCTCGGGTACGTCAGGGATTCGCTGAACGCCGCGCTCTTCGGGGCCGGGGCGGTCGCGGACGCCTACTTCGTCGCGTTCCGCATCCCGAACCTGCTCCGGGACCTCGTGGGGGAGGGCGCGTTCTCGGCGGCGGTCGTGCCGACGGTCGTCTCGACGCTCCAGAAGGGGGGGCCGAGGGAGGTGCATCGCCTGCTGGCCGCCCTTCTGACCGTCGTCGCGCTGGGCGGCGCGGTCGTGGCCGCGGTCGGGGTCCTCATCGCCCCGTGGCTCGTTTCCCTGCTGGCGCCCGGGTTCGCGGCGTCGCCGGCGAAGTTCGCCCTCACGGTCACGCTCACGCGCTGGCTTTTCCCGTTCATCGCGTTCATGAGCCTGGCGGCTTCGGTGATGGGCTACCTGAACGCGCGGGAGCGGTTCGGCCCGGGCGCCTTCGCCCCGGTGGCCCTCAACCTGTGCATAATCGCGGGCGGGGTTCTGCTCTGTCCGCTCTTCGGGACGGGACCGGAGACCCGGATCTACGGCTGGACGCTCGGCGTGCTCCTGGGCGGACTGGCGCAGTGGCTGGTGCAGTTGCCGGCCGCCCGCTCGCTCGGGTTCCGGTACGAATGGCGGCTCTGGCACCCGGGCCTCCGCGCGATCGGGGTGCTCATGGTGCCGGCGCTCGTCGGGTTCTCGGTCAGCCAGATCTACCTGCTGGTGAACACGATCCTGGCCTCGCTCCTCGCCGAAGGGAGCGTCGCCTACCTCTACTACGGCAACCGGCTTATGCAGTTGCCGCTGGGGGTCATGGGGGTCGCGCTCTCGACGGCGGCGTACCCCGTGGTCGCGCGTGCGCTCGCGAAGGGGCGTCCAGGGGACGCAGCCGTCCCCCTGAACCACGCGCTTGCGCTGACCGCGTTCTCGGTCCTGCCGGCGTCCGCGGGCCTGATCGCGCTCTCGCCCTGGATCAACCGCCTCCTCTTCCGGTACGGCCGGTTTGGCGCCGAGGACGCGGCCGTGACGGCGGCGGTGGCGTCCGCATACGCGATCGGGATCGTCGGTCACGCGTGCGGCCGGGTCCTGACCCCGCCGTTCTACGCGGCGGGCCGGCCGTCCGTGCCGGTCGCCGTCGCCGTCGCCGGCGTCACCTGCAACATCCTGCTTTCGGTCGTGCTCATGTTCCCGCTCGGCGCGGCCGGCCTGCCGCTCTCGACGAGCGTGGTCGCCATCGTGACGGCGGTCTGGCTGGGCTGGCGCTTGCGCGGGATCGTGCCCGGACTGGGGGGGCTGCGGCTGGCCGGCGCCTTCGCGGGGTCGCTCGCCGCTTCGGCCGCCATGGGGCTGGCCGTCTGGGCGGGGGCCCGCTGGGGCGACCAGGCGCTCGCCGCGGCGGGATGGGGGATGCGCGCGCGCGACGCGGCCGTGACCGTCGGGGGGATCGCGATGGGGCTGTCGGTCTACGCCGCGTTTACGTGGACGCTGGGTCTCCGCGAGTTCGAGGATGCGCGCGACGGGCTTGCGCATCTGACGACGCGGGCGCGGCGGACGACGCGCCCGTGACGGCCTTCCGCCTGCCCGCGGGAACGGGTACGCCGTTCCAGCGCCGGGTCTGGACGCTCGCTCTCACGATCCCGCGCGGCCGCGTCCGGACCTACGGGTGGATGGCGGCGCGGCTGCACTCGTCGCCGCGCGCGGTCGGCCAGGCGCTCAAGGCGAATCCGTTCGCGCCCCGGGTGCCGTGCCACCGGATCGTTGCGGCGGACGGGATCGGCGGCTACGGGGGCCGCTGGAACTCGGAGAAGAAGCGGCGCCTGCTCGCGCGCGAGGGCGTGGTGGTCCCGCGCCCGTGAGGGCGCTCGTCCAGCGGGGCCTTGACTGGTACCCGGGTTTCTGGTCTCATTGTCCTGTCTTCAATATTGTTTGACCCGCAAGACAAAGACGAGGAGGAGGACCGACATGGCGTATGTGGTTGGGGAGAAGTGCCTGGGTGAGCAGTACGCACAGTGCGTTTCCGCGTGCCCGGTCGAGTGCATGTATCCGGGCGAGCACAACGGCGAGAAGTTCCTCGTGATCGACCCCGAGCTGTGCATCAACTGCGGGGCGTGCCAGCCGCAGTGCCCGATCCTGGCGATCTTCGACAGCGAGGACAGCGCCGGGCCGCAGTGGACGGCGGTCAACAAGGACCTCGCACCGAAGTTCAAGGCCAACGCCAAGGTGGAGCCGCGCGCGGCGAACGATCCGCCGAAGAAGCCGGGGCACAAGCTCGGCGGCTGACGCCCAATAGGCGGTTCCTGCAAGACGGGCGGGCTCGCCGGTAGCGGAGAGCCCGCCCGGTGCGTTTCCGGGGCCCTGCCTGCGGGTCCCTTGACCGGCTGGGACCCGCGTGCGGAGAATGATCCTGGCGGGCAATAGCCCCGGGAGGGCCGATCTGCCGAACGTGTGGGACAACCTCTGGGCCGCGATCGCGGGAAGGCCGGGCGCTTCCCCGGCGGCGAACGATGCATGGTCGCACGAAGTCTTCCGGCACCATCCCCTGCCCATGTGGATTACGGACGTGGAGACGGGGGAGTTCGTCGAGGTGAACGCGTCGGCCCTCCGCCACTACGGTTACACTCGGGCCGAGTTCCTGCGGTTGACCCTCAACGATCTGCGCCTCCCCGAGGACATCCCGCGCGTCAAGGCGTATCTCGAGAGCCTGGGTCCCCTGACCGGCCCGGTGGACGTCGGAGTCTGGCGGCATCTTCGCAAGACCGGGGAGTCCGTCGAGATGCACGTCACGCTGATGCCGGTCGAGTTCGCGGGGCGTCCTTCCCGCGCGGTCATGGCCTCCGATGTGACGCCCCAGCGGGTAGCCCAGGACGCTCTCGCCGAGATCCGCCAGCAGTTCGGATCGCTCCTGGATATCGTGCCAAATCCGATCACGATGACCGACCTCGAGGGCCGCGTGGTCCTCGTCAACCAGAAGGCCAAGGAGCGCTGGGGTGTCACGGATGAGAAGCAGTTGCTTGGTCTCAACGCCTTCGACTTCATCGCGCCCGAGGACCGGGAGCGGGCGAAGGAGAACATGGCGGCCACCATGCGCGACGGGGCCATTCGCGAGGTCGAATACACGATCCTGCGGCGGGACGGCTCGTCGTACCCGGGCGAGCTCTCGGCCTCCCTCGTCCGCGACGCGCAGGGAAACCCGAAGTGGTTCCTCGGCGTCATCCGCGACCTCTCGGAGCGCAAGATGGCCGAAGCCCAGCTCAAGCACTACGCTCTCCACGACGCGCTCACGACCCTGCCGAACCCCGAGCTCTTCCGTGAGCATGTGGCCCGGTCCGTGGACCGCGCGGTCCGGCAGGACGGGTGGCAGTACGCCGTGCTCCTGCTCGACCTCGACCGGTTCAAGACCGCGAACGAGAGTCTGGGCCACCACGCCGGCGACCAGCTCCTCATGGGCGTGACCGGCCGGCTCAAGGACTGCGTTCGGCCGGGCGACATCCTCGCCCGGTACGGCGGCGACGAGTTCGCCGTCCTGCTCAACGCCCTCAAGGACCGGCACGACGCGATCGCGGTCGCGGACCGGATCCAGCAGGCGCTCAAGGAGCCGTTCCGAATCCAGGGGCAGGAAGTGCACATCTCGGCCTCGGTGGGCATCGCCCACGGCCAGCCCGTTCACGCCAAGGCCGAGGACGTGCTCCGCGACGCCGCGGCGGCGCTGACGCGGGCGAAGGGTATGGGGAAGGCCCGGTTCGTCGTGTTCGCGGACGGGATGCAGTATCCCGCGATCAAGCTCGTCCAGCTCGAGAACGAGCTGCGGCACGCCGTGGACCGGCTCGAATTCGAGGTCCACTACCAGCCGCTGGTGTCCCTGAAGGACGGCGGGATCACGGCGCTCGAGGCCCTCGTGCGCTGGCGCCATCCGACGCGGGACCTGGTCCTGCCGGCCGAGTTCATCCCGATGGCCGAGGACACGGGGCTGATCGAGCCGATCGGGGAATGGGTGCTGCGGACCGCGTGCGCGCACCGGCGCGAGTGGCGGGCCCCCGGCGGCCGGCCCCTGCGCGTGAGCGTGAACGTGTCGGCCCGCCAATTCCAGCGCCAGAACCTGCCCGAGCTCCTGCGCCAGGTGCTCAAGGACGAGGCCGTGCCGGCCTCCGCCCTGGCGCTCGAGATCACGGAGTCCGTGGCGATGGAAAACCTCGCCTACAGCGTGTCGGTGCTGACCGAGCTGGCGCGGATGGGCATCGAGGTCATGATCGACGACTTCGGGATCGGCTACTCCTCCCTGAACTACCTCAAGCGGTTCCCGATTCGGACGATCAAGGTGGACCGGTCGTTCATCCACGACGTCGCCACGAGCCCGGACGACGCCGCGATCACGCGTGCGATCGTGGCCATGGCGCACAGCCTGAATCTCGTCGTCGTGGCGGAGGGGGTGGAGACGGCGACCCAGCTCGCCCTCGTCCGCAAGTTCCGGTGCGACCAGGCGCAGGGCTTTCTCCTCAGCCGGCCGGTCCCGGCATCGACCGTGGCCGCCCTGCTCGCGAAGAAGCACCCCTTCGAATCGTTCCGCGCCGGGCGCGGGACGAGCGGCGGGCCGAAGAAGAAGGGTTGACCCGGCGCTACCTTCGCAAGTCGAGGACGACGGCCAGCGGCACGCCCATCCGCGATACCGTGATGACTTCCTTCCCTCCCCGGGGAGGCACGCATTCGCCCCAGGCAGCGGTCATGCCCAGGTAGAAATCGGCCCGCGCACCCCCGGTGGCGCGCACGAACCGGGGCCCCAGGGCCTCCGAGGCGGGCGCCCAGTCGCCGCACAACCGTACCCGCCATGTCCCGGTCCGCGGCTCCGCGGCCACGCGCGATGACAACCCGGCCGCCGCTTCCGTAATCGCGGTGCCCCAGTACTCGGTGTCGAACCGCCCCGCGGCGCCCCGGAGCCCCCCGGCGAAGGCGTTGAACGACGCGTACTCGTACGGAAACAGCCGGGCGGTTAGAACGACCTGGCGGGCCGCGGCCACGACGAGAACAGCCGCGAGGACGGCGCTGCTCCGGTGGGACAGGTGCGCCAGCAGGCGCTCCAGCGCGACCGCGGCGAGACAGGCGAGCGCGGGGAGGATGAAGAGCGTGTGGCGAATGCCGTTGTACATGGGCGTCCGGCGGGCGACGGCGTAGAGCAGCGGGAAGGCCGCACAGAGGCACACCGTCGCGACGGCGAGCACGGCGGGGTCGCGCCGCCATTCCCGGCGCCGCCGGCCCAGGCGCCGGAGCCGCGCCACCGCGAGCCCCGCCCCGGCCGCGAGCAGCAGGAGCAGGGGCTCGGGGAGGGTGAGGCCCAGCAGCACGGGTAGGTACGACCGCGGCAGCCGGGTCGCGACCTCGAGCCGGCCGTCGAAGAGGACGGGGAACGGGGTCGGGAACCGGTCGAAGACCCGCAGGGCGTCGAAGAGCCCGGTGACCGGGTGCGCGAGCGCGTATGGCCACGCCGCGAGCATGACGAGCCAGGCAATGCACGTCGTCAGCAGAAGGGTCCGCGCATACGGCCACACCCCCGGACGCCCCGGCGCGATCGCGGCGTGGGTGGCCAGCAAGGCGGCCAGACAGGCGAGGTAGATGACGCCTCCCGCCCGGACGCCGAGCGCGGCGCCGATGGCCACACCCGTCAAGGCCGCGAGGCCGGGCGGCGGGGCGCCGCCCGCCCGCGCCATCCGGACCAGCCCCGAAAGCGCCCACGCGCCGGCCGCCGCGAAGGGGATGTCCTTGGAGTTGATGAACATCTGGCCCCACCAGCCCGGGATGAGCGCGAGCAGGAGGGCCGCCACGAAGGCCGCGCGGGGTCCCCCGAGCGCGAGGGCGGCGTGCCAGCATCCCGCGATCCCGGCCAGTCCGGCGACGGCGCCCGCCAGCGACCGGGTTGCGTGGACGCCGAGGGCAGAGCGCGACGCCAGCCACGAGACCGGGGTCTCGAAGAGGCCGCCGTAGTAGCGCCAGTCCCAACTGAAGTTGCAGCGGACGTCACGTCCTCCCGTGGCGTAAAACCGTCCGAGGAGCGTTCCGTAGGCCTGCTGGGTCGGCTCGTCCGCCGCTACGCCGTAAGAGCGGAACGTGGCCAGCGCGACGCCCGCCAGGACGGCGAACAGGACGAGCGTGGCGAGGTGCCAGCGGGCGCCGGACCCGGGGGGAGCCATGGACCGTATCATAGAAGGAATGCACGCACTCTTCGTGGTCTGGGCAGTCGTGATCCTCGTCCAGCTCGCCCGGCCGCTCTCGGGCGCGTGGGCCGGGGCCATGGTCCAGCTCGGGACGGGCTGGGCCGCGCCGTCGGCCGCCGGCGTCCTCGCCGCCGCGACGGCCCACGCCTCGGTCCTCCTCGCGGCGGGCGGGATCGCGGGGGTCCTGTGGCTCGCGGGGCTCGCCGTTCTGCCGTGGAGCCGCTCCCCGCGCGGGCTCTCGGCGTTCGCCGCGTTCCCCGCCGGCTACGCGGGGGTGAGTCTCGGGTATCTCGGCCTCGCGCTGACGGGGCTCTGGTTCCCGCGCGTGCTCCTCCCGGTCCTGGTCCTGCCCGGGCTGGTCGCCGTGCTCGTCCGCGGGCGCCGGCTGCTCCCGCGCGGGACGGCGTGGCCGGCGGCGGACGGCCCGGGTGTGCTTGCGCTGGCGGTCCTCACGTGCGTCGTGCCGTGGGCGCTCGCGCCCGAGACGCACCCCGACGGCTGGGAGTACTTCCTCGCCGGGCCCGCGCGGTGGCTCGCGGCGCACCGGTTCTCGGTCCGGGGCGGGACGCCGCCCCTGCACTATCCCGACATCGCCGAGATGCTCTACGTCCTCCCGGTGTGGCTGGGGCTGGATGCGGTCGCGAAGTGGCTGAACGCGCTCGCCATGCTCTGCGGCGCGCTCTCCGTGGCCTCGCTCCTCCCGCGGGAATCGCGGAGCATGGGGTTGCTCCTGTTCGTGACCGCCGCGACGCCGTTGTTCCTCATGACGACGGGGAAGAACGAGGGCTTCGCGGCGGGGTTCGTCCTCCTCGCGGTCGCGTGCGCGTGGCGGAATGCCTGGACGGCGGGCGGGTTCTTCGCCGGGCTCGCGCTCTCGACGAAATACCTCTCGGTGCTCAACCTCGCCTGGCTGCCGCTCCTCATGACGCCGGGGCGCCGCCGCGCCCAGTTCACGCGGTGGGCCGCGCTCGCGGCGGGCACGACGGCGGCGTGGTGGGTGAAGGCGTGGCTGCTGACCGGCGATCCCGCGTACCCGGTGGCGTCCGGGTTCCTGCCCGGTCTGGTGGACGGCTGGGACGCCCGCAACGCCCGCGTCTGGCACCTGTGCACGGCCGTCGACCGCCCGGCCGGATCCTGGCCGGTCCGGGCCGTGCAGGGGTTGACACTGGAGAACGCGGCGCTCGCGCTGTGCCTCCCCGCCCTGCTCTGGGAGAAGGGGCGGGCGCGGCTCGCGGTCGCGGGCTCCGTGGCCGTCTACGCCGCCTGGCAGATCGGGTTCCCGGGACCCCAGACCGTGCGATGGGCGTTCCCCGGCGTGGCGGCGGCGCTCGTGCTCTCCGGCGGGCCGGCCCGCCGGTGGCTGGCGGGCCCGAAATATCTGCGCACGGCGTTGCTGGCCGTCTGCGTCGCGGGCGGCGTGCACGCATTCCTGCGGCTGGCCGGGAACGGCATGAACCCCCTGCCCTATCTCGCCGGAGCCGAATCCCGGGCGGGCTATCTCGCGCGGGCCTTTACGACCCTGGTTCCGGCGTCCGACGCGGTCCGCCGGGGCTTTTCCGGCGGCGCCCTGCTCCTCGTCGGCGAGGTGCGCGAGTACGGCCTGCCCTTCCCCTGCCGGCTCGCGAGCGCGCATGCGAGCGGGGAGGCTCCGCTCCTGTGGCGGCTCGTGCACGCGAGCGCGACCGAGCGCGACCTCGAGGTCCGGTTCCGCCAGCTCGGCATCCGCCGCGCACTGTACAACTACGTCACGGTCAAGAACGTCCAGTTCTGCCACGCGCCGTTCCGGTGGGACGACCGGATGCTCAGGCTATACGCTGGGTTCGTCCTCCGGCACTTCAAGCCCCTCCGCGTCTCCGACGTCGCGGATTTCTCCAACGGCGGGTTCATTGTCTACGGCGTGACCGCCCGGGCGATCCCGAACCCTCCGAAGACGGCGCCGTACCTCCCGGGCGCGGAGGCCTACTGCCACACGGCGGTGCCGCTGCGGAACGCCGGGCGTATGCCGGAGGCCCTGCGCGCGTACGAGGCGCTCGCCGGGCTCTGTCCCGAGGTCCTGTCGTTCCAGGCGGAGTGGGGGCACACCCTCGAAATGGCCGGCGACTGGCCGGGGTCGTTCCGCCTCCTCGGGGCCGCGGTGCGCGCCGGATTCGCGGAGCCCTTTCACCTCGTGAACTTCGGGCTCGCCGCCCTCCAGATGGATCGCTACGCCGAGGCCGACGCCGTCCTCACGCGGTGCCTGGCCGGCGCGCCGTCGCATGCGGGCGCGGTTCGCGTCTCGCTGGGCTGGGCCCGCTACGGGCTGGCGCTGGAGGCGGGGAAGAAGCGGAATCTGGCGGTCGCGGAGGTGCGACTGGCGGAGGCCGAGGGGCTCCTGGGCCTCCCGGCGGGCCCCCCGGGCGACCGGATCGAAAACGAGCGTCGGCGGCGGCTCGCGTACGTGCGCGGCCTGCAGGGCGACCTCGCGCGCGCCCGCCGCGAGTTCCCCCGCGCCGTCGAGCGATACCGCGCGGCGGCCGCGCTCGTGCCGGGGACCAACGAGGGGAACGTCTGGTCGGAACTGGCGTCCCGCCTCGCCAACCGCGGTATCACGGGTCCCTGATCCGCCGGGAACCGGCCTTTAGGGCAAGGAGCCGCGCCAGACGCCGCCGCCGCAGGTCGTGACCCAAAGTGTTCCGGCGTTCACGGGATCGAACGCCACGCGCTGACATCCCGCGAACGGAATCCCCGCCACCTCGGTCCACGTCTTCCCGGCGTTCCTGGTCGCGAACAACCCGTGCGTCGGGATCCCGGCGTACACGGTGTCGGGCGCCTGGGAGTCCAGCGAGAGGAACAGCGCGTGCGCAGTCGACGATATCTCCTGCGGGAGGGTCTCCTCCCCGAGGACCTTCTTCCAGCTCTTGCCCCCGTCGGCGGTCCGGTAGACGCCGCCGTCACCGCGGCCGGGAACGGACGCGAGGGCGAGGTAGATGACATTGGGATCGACCGGGTGGACGGCGGCGTCGCCGGGCCACCGGGGCAGGAGGGTCGCGGTGAGATCGTCCCAGGTGGCGCCCCGGTCGCGCGACCGCCAGAGTCCGCCGGGCACGGGGAAGGCGTCGCCCGCGCGGCGGCCCGTGACGACGCAGAAGACCGACCCGCCGGGGTGGACGACGAGCCGGAAGAAGTGGCGGTTGCCCTCGCGGCCCGGCTGGGCCGGCGTCGCGCCCCAAGTGCGGCCGCCGTCGTCGCTCCGGTGAACGCCCTTTCCATATGAAGAGGCGAAGAGGACGCGGGCGGCCTTCGGACTGCGGGGATCCATGACCACCGAGGTCACGGGCGATTCCGGCAGGCCCCGGCCGGACGGCGTCCAGGTCACCCCGAAGTCGCGGCTGACGACCACGCCGCCGGAGCCCGTGGGCCCTTCGAGGCTCGACCAGTGGGGGATATCGGGCTGGTCGGACGCCGCGGCCCAGACCAGCCCCGGGATGCCGGGGTCGAACGCGAGCTGGTAGAACGTGTTGCGCCAGGGGGAGCCGCCGGCGGCCCAACGCCACGTGGCGCCGCCGTCGTCGCTGGCTTCCAGTCCGGCACCGGACGATCCGACCAGGACTCGGCCCGGCCGGTGGGGGTCGAAGACGATGTCGCAGCCGGAGGTGCCGTCGAGCCCGGTCGAGGTCCACCGGGCGCCCTCCTTCCAGGGGGGCCCCGGTTCGGCGGGGCGGCTGTAGGTTTGGGTCCAGATCCCGCCGCCGTCCCGGGTCTGGTAGAGCTCGCCGCCGTCGGTGAAGACGGCATGATCGGGATACCGGTCGTCGGCTGCGATTCCGCCCCCCGCGCCGTTCCACCAGCCGAGGACGTGGTCGGCCGTCAGCCAGCCCGGCACGAGGTTGGCGCGGATGCCCGAAGCCTCGCCCCGGGGGTCGCCGAAGACGACCGCGCGCCACGTCGCCCCGCCGTCGTCGGTGCGATAGATGGTCGTGTGGTTCGGGGGCCAGTAGCCGGTGCCGTCCGCGGTGACCCAGACCGTGTACGGCGCCGCCCGCGGGACCGCGAGCCGGCCGTACTGGGCGGTCTCGCCCGGTCCCCAGGCGTCGGCGCGGGTGACCTCCACGTTGATCCCGGCCCCCATCGCCGTCTGCCAGGTGGCGCCGTGGTCGAGCGACCGCCAGACGCCGCCCTCGAGGCGGCCCTGGACGGCACGGCTCGGGAGGGTCACATAGCATGCGATCTTGCCGGACTTCGCGTCCCCGGCGCCGCGGAACGCGCGCAGGTCCCGGGCGGGCAGTCCGCCGTTCGAGTCGTGCCACCGGGAACCCGAGTCGCCGGACCGGAAGATCCCGGCGGTCGTGCCGATCACGACGATCCGGTTGCCCGGCGGCGTCGTGGGGTCGATGAGGATGCCGATAGTGCGGCCGCGCACCCCGACGCAGATCCCCCAGGTCTTTCCGCCGTCGAGACTGCGGAACGCTCCGTACGAAGTCCCGGCGAGCATCATCTTCGCGTCCGGCTCGTCCACGGCCAGCGCGGTCAGCGCCTCTCCGCCCCAGGGCTGGTTGAGGCATAGCGGCTTCCACGTGACGCCGGCGTCCTTCGACATCCTGAGCGACCCGGCCCCGCTCGCGTAGATCCATCCGCCGTAGACCGGGTGCCACACCATGGGGGCCGCGGCGGCGTCCCGGAGCTGGCGCTTGTCGATCAGGTTCCAGCTCGCGCCGCCGTCGCCGCTCCGGAAGACCCCGCCCTTCTCTGAGGCCACGAACAACAGGTTCGGGTCGTGGGGCGAGATCGAGGGCACGACGAGCGCTCCGCCGCCGCCGGGGCCGACCGGGAGGAACGTCGCTACGGCGGGGGCGGCACCGGCCTCGCGCGTGAGGCACGCGCAGGCCAGAAGCCATGCAGCGGGGCGCATGTGCGGATTATATGTGAAGAAAGTGCATTCTGGACGGACGAGGCGGGGCTTGGTCACGCGGGTGTGTGGTATGGTATTCCGCGATGCCAGTACACAAATCCGACGACCACACGGCCACGGCGCACGGCGCCGCCAAGCCGGTGGATCTCTTCACCAAGTGCTATGAATGGCCCGTAGTCAAGAAGGCGATGGCGGAGGGCTACTACCCGTATTTCACTCCGATCACGGGGGAGCAGGGCGAAGAGGTCGTCATCCGGGGCAAGCGGTTCATCATGCTGGGCTCGAACAACTACCTCGGGCTCACGAACGACCCCCGGGTGAAGGAGGCCGCCCGCGAGGCCATCCTCAAGTACGGCGTCGGGTGCACGGGGTCCCGGTTCTTGAACGGCACCCTCGACCTCCACCTCAAGCTCGAGGCGGAGCTCGCGGCGTTCCTGAAGAAGCCCGCCGCCCTCGTCTTCTCGACCGGCTACCAGACCAACCTCGGAATCATCGCCTCCCTCGTCGGCAAGGACGACGTCGTCATCAGCGACCGGCTCAACCACGCCTCGATTTTCGACGGGTGCCGGATGGCCTACGGCAAGACCCTCAAGTACCGGCACGACGATCTCGCGGACCTCGAGCGCCTGCTCAAGGGCGCGCCCGCGCGGGCGGGCAAGCTCGTGGTCGTGGACGGCGTCTTCAGCATGGAAGGCACGTGCCCCAACCTCAAGCGGATCGTCGAGCTGTGCCACCAGTACACGGCGCGGCTGATGGTCGACGAGGCGCACGGCCTCGGCGTGCTGGGCGAGGGCGGCCGGGGAGCCTGCGAGGAGCAGGGGGTCCTCCCGCAGGTGGATGTCATCATGGGGACCTTCTCGAAGTCGTTCGCCTCGATCGGGGGCGTGGCGGCGGGCGACCAGGACGTCATCGTCTACATCAAGCACCTGGCGCGGGCCATGATCTTCTCGGCGGCCCTGCCGCCGCCCGCCATCGCGACCGTGCTCAAGTGTCTCGAGATCCTCAAGGCCGAGCCCGACCGGCGCAAGCGCCTGCTCGCGAACGCGGACCTGCTGCGGAACGGGCTGCGCGGCATAGGGTTCAACGTCGGCAACTCGGTGACCCCGATCGTCCCCGTGCTCGTCGGCCGGGACGACCTCTGCTTCGCGCTGTGGAAGGGCCTCTTCGAGGAGGGCATCTTCGTGAACCCGGTCGTCGCGCCCGCGACGCCGCCGGGCCACGCGCTTCTCCGGGTTTCTACCATGGCGACGCACACGCCCGCGATCCTGAACCGCGCGCTCGAGAAGTTCAAGGCGGTGGGGACGCGCCTCGGAGTCCTGGGCGGGCGCTAGTCGCATGCTCAGGCTGGTCGAGGTCGGGGTCCAGGACAAGGCCCAGCGTCTCCGGTTCGTGAAAATGCCATGGGTCGTCTACCGCGGAAATCCGTACTGGGTCCCTCCCATCATCCACGACGACATGCACCTCCTCGACCGGGAGCACCACCCGTTCTGGACGGACAGCGGCAAGGGCCGGTTCTGGGTCGCCGAGCGCGACGGTAAGGACGTCGGCCGGATCGCGGCGATCCGGAACTTCCCCCACGAGAAACGCTGGAAGGAATCCGCCGGGTTCTTCGGGTTCTTCGAGTGCGCGGAGCAGGGCGCGGCCGGGCTCGAGGTCACGAAGATGCTCCACGAGGCGGTCCGCGAGGCCGTCAAGGGCTGGGGCCTGACCCACTACTACGGCCCCGCGAACCCGTCCTCGAACTACGCCTTCGGGGCCCTGATCGAGGGATTCGACCTCACGCCCCGGATCATGATGACCTATAACCCGTCCTATTACGACGGACTGATGAAGGAGGCCGGGCTCGCGAAAGCCAAGGACCTCCTGGCCTGGGACCTGTCGCCCAAGTCCGACTTTTCCCGGATCAGGAGGATCGCGGACCGGATCGAGTCCCGTCACCGGGTCCGCATCCGCGACATCAACATGAAGAAGTACAAGGAAGAGATCGCGATCATCAAGAGTATCTACACCGACGCCTGGTCCGACAACTGGTGCTCGTGCGAGATGTCCGACGGCGAGTTCGACGCGATGGCCAAGGAGATGCTCCCGATCGTGGACCCGGACTTCGTGTACATCGCCGAGATCGAGGGCCAGCCGGTCGGATTCTCGCTCTCCCTGCCCGACGCGAACCCGGCGGTCAAGGAGATCAACGGACGGCTCTGGCCGTTCGGCGTGCCCCGCCTCCTGTTCCACACGAAGGTGTGGCCGAAGCTCAGGGGCATCCGGATCCTTACGCTCGGCATCCGCAGGAAGTACTGGACGCTGGGGATCGGCACGTCGTTCTACATCCGGTCCCACGATCGGGTCGGAGCCAAGGGCCTTACCTACGGCGAGGCGTCCTGGATCCTCGAGGACAACAACCTCATGAACCACGCGCTCGAGGCCATGTCGGGCAAGGTCACCCGCAGGTACCGCGTGTACCGCGGAGAAGCCTGACGGGAGCCCTACCGGTCGCAATCTGCGACCGGTTCCCGGCTTCTCTCCGATGACGACGGCGCTCGCGTTGGGGTGGGCAGCCGTCGTGATCCGCTCCGCCCGCGGCGACGGGGCCGCCTGGCTCGACCGGCTCCGCGACGCCATCCGGCATCCGCCGCAGATCCCGGCGCTTTCCGGCCTGGCCGTCGCGTGCGGGCGCCACTCGGTCACGGTCCTCGTGCTCGCCTCCCTTGCCGCGTTGGCGTGGCTCGCAGGCCGCCGCGTCGCCGCCCTCGTGCGGGCCCCGCGTGTCCCGCCGGCCGCGGGGTTCGGGTTCGCCGTCGCGTCCGGGTGGGGCCTGCTCGGGTTCCTCCTCCTTGGGCTGGCGCTGACCGGGCTCTTCCAGCCTGCCGTGGTGCTCTCCGCTATCGCGGTTGCCGGGGCCGCCGGCATCGGGGCGCCGGGACGGCTCCCCGTTCTCCCGCGGCTCGACCGGGGCACGGCCGCGATCCTGGCCGTCGTGGGCCTCCCGGGAGTCGTGCTGGGCGTCGCGGCGCTCCTGCCCGACGTCTTCTACGACACCTACGCGAACCACCTCGCGGCGCCCGCCCACGTCCTCGGGCTCCACCGGCTCGTGACCGCCGGCCAGCACTACACGATCAACTACCAGCTTGCCTCCGAGCTCCTGAACGCGCTAGCCATTGTCTTCCGGCGGGATGAAATCGCGCACGGGGTCTCCCTGATCCCGTTCCTGGCGGGGCTGGGCGTGGCCGCGGCGTGGACGGCCCGGGTCGCGGGTCCGCGGGCGGCCGCACTCGGGGCCGCGCTGGCCCTCGACCTCGGCGGGTTCTGGTGGGTGGTGCTCCGGGGCAAGAACGATCCCGCGGCGGCCGGGTTCATTCTGCTCGCCGTCGTGTTTTCCGTGGACCGGCGGTGGATCCTCTCCTCCCTGTGCTGGGGGTTCGCGCTGGCGGCCAAGCTCAACGCGTACATGCTCGCGATGCCGGCGGCCGCGCTCGCGGCGTTCGTGATCCTGCGGGCGCCCGCCGGCCGCCGCGGCCGTACGCTCGCGTGGTCCGCGGGGCTCGCCGCCATCCCCGCCCTGCCCTGGATGGTCCGGTCATGGCTCGACCGCGGGACACCATGGTGGCCGCTCCTCTCCGCCCGGTTCCACGGCGTGCCGTGGGAACCCGACACCGTGGTCGCGCTCGCCCAGTACCACACCGGGCCGTCGTTCGTGACCGAGTCGCTCTCGAGCTTCGTGCCAACGTGGCTGGCGGACAACCCCATCCTGCTCTGGGCCCTGCCCGTCGCGGCGTGGCAGCTGCGACGCGCGCCTGCGGCGCTCCGGCGGATGGGGGGATGGGCCGCGATGCTGTTCCTGTTCCTCTTTGGCGTCATCCATATGGAGTACGGCCGGTACTCCCTGCCCATCCTCGTCCTGCTCGGGTTCGCGTGCGCGCCCGCGATCCTGTCGATGATCCCGTCCGGCCGGGGCCGGTGGATCGGGTGGGCGGCCGTCGTCGCGCTCGCGTGGGCCCCCGCGGCGGGCGCGCTCCGGGAGATGGGGCTCGGCGCCCGGGAGATCGCCGGGTACGCCTCCGGGGCGATCACGAACGGAGAGTGGATGGACCGGGTCCTGACCACGCGCCGCGCCGCCCAGCAGGCGGTGGCCGCGATGCCGGGAGTCCGCGGCGTCGTCCTCGTGGACGAGGTGTACGCCTACGGGTGGCCGGGCCGCGTCCGAACCGACGAGATCCCCGGCCGGGCGATCCCGTGGGTGCTCACCCACGAAGCGTCGACCCCGGCGCGGGTTCGCGTCGGGCTCCGGCAGTTGCGCGCCAGCCACCTCGTCCTGAACTACGTGAGCGAGGGCCACCCCTACAACGCGAGCATCTACGAATGGTCCGACCGCCAGCTCGAACTCTGGCGCGCGTTCCTGAAGCGGCACGCCGAACGCGTCGCGATCGACCTGCCATGCGACGTGCCCAATGGCGGGTTCTGCCTCTGGAGGCTCGTGGCCTCAGCTCCGCCGGAGCCGTTGTTCTACCTGCTCGGGATCAAGCCCCTGCGGGTCTGGATCCGGAAGCCGTACCTCGACGCCGGGGACGCCCCGGCCTCGGCCGCCCGCGCGCTCGCCGTGAGTGCGCGGTTTCCCGACGTGCTCGTCTTCAAAGCCGATGCCGGGCTCTTTCTGGCCGGGTCGGGCGAGTGGGCCAGGGGCTACCCGCTGCTGCGTGAGTGCGCGGCGGCGGGGATGGTGGGGGAGGCGCTCCACACGTACCTCGGGTCGGCGGCCATGCACCTGAACCGGTACGACGAGGCCCTGCGCCACCTGGCGACGGCCGGGCGGCTCTACCCCGGCGCAAGAGCCGATATCGAGGCGAGGACGGGGGAAGTGCTGGCGCGGAAGGCCCGGGCCGAACTCCGCGCCGGTCTCTACGGGCGCGCGCTCGACCTCGCGATCGAGGCGGTGCGCCTCGCGCCCGCATCTTCGTTTTCCCTCGTGACGCTGGCTGACGTGCGGATGGTGCGTGGAGAGACCGCGGAGGCGCTTGCCGGCTACCTCCGGCTCGCGTCGCTCGCGGGCGTCCCGGACGGAATCCGGCGGCACGCGGACGAGATGATCGCGAGGTGCCGGGCTACGCCCAGCGGTTCGCCCGGTACCAGTCCCAGGTGAGCTTGAGGCCGGACTCCAGCGGCGTGGATGCCGTCCAGCCCAGCTCCTCGCGCGCGCGCGACGGATCGGAGTGCCAGCGCAGGGCGTGGAAGTCGTGGAACCGGTCGGCAACCGCCGCTAGCCCGGGGATCCGGGCCAGCCGGTCGGGATGGAGCAGGAAGGCCGGAGCCCGGACCGTCAGCGCCCGGCGGCCCATCGCCCGCTCGATCGCGGCCCCGAACGAGCGGTAGGTCTCCGGCTCCGGCGGCACGATGTAGTAGGCCCGCGGTTCGCCCGCGGGGGCGCGCAGGGCGCAGAGCGCGGCGTCGGCGACATCGGGGCCGTACAGGATCTGGAACCGGCGGAGGCCGTCGCCGAGCTGGGGCTTGAGCCGCAGCCGCACGAGCTTGAAGTAGGCGAGGAAGGCCCGGTCGGCGGGCCCGTAGAGCGCGCCGGGACGCAGGAACACCCGCCGCGTTATGGCGCCGCCGTCCGCGATGATCGCGAGCTCGCCCTCGCGCTTGGACTTCCCGTACCACGACCGCGGATCGGGGGGGTCGTCCTCGCGCCGGGCGGGCGCGCCCTCGGCCACGGGGCCGGTGGCGGCCTGGCTCGAGATGTAGATGAACGTCTCGACGCCCGCCGCCCCGGCGGCTCGCGCCGCGGCGGCGGTTCCATCGCGGTTCACGCGGAGATAGGTCTCGAAGTCCGGGGCCTGGACGACGCCCGCGTTGTGGACGAAGATCCGGGCACCGCGGGCGAGGGCGGCGAGCGCGGCCTCGTCGGCGAGCGAGCCGCGCACGATGTTGGGGCGGAGCCCCTCGATCCGGGAGAGGTCGCTCGCGGGGCGGGCCAGGACCGCGAGCGACGCGCCCGCGCGCGCGAAGGCGGCGGCCAGGTGCCCGCCGAGAAACCCGGTCGCCCCCGTGAGCGCGACCCGGACGCCCGCGAGATCGGGCGTCACGGCCGGCCCACGATCAGGCGCCCGTGTTCGATCTTCGTGCACCGGTTCATGACGACCGTGATCCCGGCCGCCCGCGCCTGCGCGGCAGCGCCGGCATGGACGATGCCCAGCTGCATCCAGACGCAGTTCACGCCCTTGCGGATGGCGGCGTCCACTACCGGGGGGATATGCTCGGGCTTGAGGAAGAGGTTGGCCATGTCCACGCGCTCCGGGATGTCATCCAGGCTGGCGTAGCACTTCTCCCCCAGAATCCCGGTCTGCCCCGGATTGACGGGGATGATCCGGTAACCGGCTTCCTGGAGGTACCGGGCGACGCCGTGGCTGGGCCGGTCGGGATTAGATGAGAGCCCGACGACCGCGATCGTCTTCGCCTGCCGCAGGACGCGTTCGAGGTCGGGGTCGGGCGGGTTGTCCCTCGTGATCGGGCAGTCGGTGTGGGTCGCCACCCTGCGATTCTCCCCCGCGACGGCGTCACGTCGCAACTCGCTGGTGTGGTAGCGTAACGGCGATGGGCTGGATGGCCGGATTCGCGGTCGCGGTCGTGGCGGCGCTCGCACTGGGCGTCCTGTGGTGGCGCACGGAAGGCGCCGCAGCGGCGCTGCGCGCCGAGCACGAGGCGCTCAAGGCGCACCGCGAGGCCGACGCCGACAAGCTCGCCTGGATCGACCGGGCCCAGGCCGAACTGCGGGAAGCCTTCGAAGCGCTCGCGGCGCGCGCGATTCGCGAGAACGGGGCCCAGATGGTCGGGGACGCGGAGAGGGTCGTCAAGCCGCTGAAAGAGACCCTCGACCGGCTCGAGGGCCACGTCCGGGACCTCGAGACGAAGCGGGCGGGCGCGTACGGGGAGCTGCTGAACCAGCTCGGGAGCCTCCAGTCGGCGAACGCCGAGTTGACGCGCACGACGGCGACCCTGTCGCAGTCCCTGCGCTCTTCGGGCGTCCGGGGCCGGTGGGGCGAGCTGCAACTCAAGCGGGTGGTCGAGCTGGCCGGGTTGCAGGTGCACGTGGACTTCGTCGAACAGGAGGCCCGGGGCGAGGGGCGGCCCGACATGATCGTCAAGCTGCCGGGCGGCGGCGAGCTCCCCGTGGACGCGAAGGCCCCGATGGACGCCTACCTCGACGCGCTGGCGGCGACCGACGACGCCGCGCGGAGCGCCAAGCTCGACGCCCACGCCGAGGCGATCCGGCGGCGGCTCAAGGAACTGGGGGACAAGGTCTACTGGAAGCAGTTCCGGCAGGCCCCGGAGTTCGTGGCCATGTTCGTCCCCGTCGAATCCTGCCTCTCGGCCGCCTTCGAGCGCGACCCCGGCCTGCTCGAGTTCGCCATGTCCCGCCAGGTGCTCCTCGTGACCCCCGTTACCCTCCTGGCACTCCTCAAGACCGTCGCCTGGGGATGGCAGCAACAACACGTCGCCGCGAACGTTCTGCAGATCGAGGAGCTGTGCCGCGAGTTCTACGGCCGGCTCCAGCCGTTCTTGGCCAGGTTCGCGGAAACGGGGAAGAAGCTCGATCAGGCCGTGGAATCCTACAATGCCACGGTCGGGTCGGTGACCGACCGGGTGCTCCCTGCGGTGCGACGGCTCAAGGAGTTGGGCGCCGGCGCGGAGGAGCCCCCGGAGGCGAAGACGATCGAGCACCGCCCCCGCAGGGCCGAGGGGACCGGGGACAGCCGGGGCTGACGATTGCCGAGGTGACGGGGCACGAGCCGTTCGGTTACAATGTCCGTGTCCGCTTTTAGACGCCCCCATCGTCTAGTGGCCCAGGACATCTGGTTCTCAGCCAGGAGACCGGGGTTCGACTCCCCGTGGGGGTAGGCTTGCGTGATGTGATTTTTTTTCGGGATTGAGGTGGCCCACATGAGCCAGGTGACAATCGCGAAGTACGCGTACCGGGGGATGGACGTCGAGATCAGCTCCGGCGTATTCCAGCCCAACCGTACCACGGAACTCCTGCTGGACGCCGTTCTGGGGGAGGATCTCTCGGGCAAGAGCGTGCTCGACCTCGGGTGCGGGTCCGGCGTGGTCGGCCTCGCCGTGCGCAGCTTTTCGAAGGCCCGCGATGTCGCGGGGTCCGACATCTCGGTCAAGGCGGTCGAATGCGCCAAGGCGAACGCCAGGCGCCTCGGGCTCGAGATCGACCACCGGGAGGGGAGCATGTTCGATCCCTGGGCCGGCCGGATGTTCGACGTGATCGCCGACGACGTGTCGGGCGTCGCGGAGCCGATCGCGCGCATCACGCCCTGGTATCCGCCCGAGATCGTGTGCGACGCGGGCCTGGACGGCACCATCAACTCGATAAGGATGCTCGAGGCGGCCCGGTCGCATCTCAAGCCCGGCGGCGTCATCTTCCTGCCGACCGTGTCCCTGTCCAACGAGGCCAAGATCCTCGAGGTGGCGCGGAAGCTCTACCATCAGGTCCAACTCCTGCTGAAGAAGAGCTGGCCGTTCCGGGAGGACATCTGGCAGAAGGTCGCCGCGAACGGGGCGTGCAAGCGGCTGATCGAAGAGGGCATCATCAAGGTCGTGCCGCGGGGGAGCCGGATGCTCTGGGACACGAGCGTCTACAAGGTCTGCCTGAACCCGTGAGTTCGCCGCGGCCGGTCCGTGTCGCCGTCCTCGGCGCCACGGGCGCCGTGGGAACCGAGATGCTCCGCGTCCTGGAGCAGCGCAAGTTCCCCGTCGCCTCGTTGCGCGCGCTCGCGTCCGAGCGCTCCGCCGGCCGCCGTCTGCCGTTCGCGGGTGGCGAGGTGACCGTCGAACCCGTCGGTCCCGCCTCTTTCCAGGGCATCGACCTCGCGATCTTCTCCGCGGGCGCCACCGCGAGCAAGCAGTGGGCGCCGATCGCGGTGCGTTCCGGCGCCACCGTCGTGGACAACTCCAGCGGGTGGCGGACCGACCCCAAGGTGCCGCTCGTAGTGCCCGAGGTGAACGCGCGCGCCCTGGAATGGCACGGAGGGATCATCGCCAACCCCAACTGCTCGACCATCCAGATGGTCGTCGCGCTCAAGCCCCTGCACGACGCGGCGAAGATCCGGCGCGTGATCGTTTCGACCTACCAGGCGGTTTCGGGCAAGAGCGGCCGCGCGATGGCGGAGCTGACCGAGGCCACCCGGGCCGTGCTGGACGGCAGGACGCCGCCCGCCGTGCTCTTCCCGAAACCCATGGGATTCAACGTCTCCTTCGACTGGCCGTTCGCCGAGAACGGGTTCACCGAGGAGGAGATGAAGATGACCAAGGAGACGGTCAAGATCATGGAGGACACCTCCATCAAGGTGACCGCGACCACCGCGCGCGTGCCCGTCTACCGGGGCCACGCCGAGGCCGTCTACATCGAGACCGAACGACGGCTGTCGGCGGCGGCGGCGCGCGAGCTCCTGGCGAAGGCGCCGGGCGTCGTCGTCCAGGACGACCCCGCGACCAAGACCTGGCCGTCCCCGCGCGAGGCGGAGGGCCGGGGCGAGGTCTTCGTGGGGCGCATCCGCGAGGACCACGCGCAGGACCGGGCGCTGTGGCTCTGGGTCGTCTCCGACAACCTGCTCAAGGGCGCGGCCCTGAACGCCGTCCAGATCGGCGAGATCCTGCTGGCGAAGGGCATGTTCAAGCCGAAACAGCCTCTGTTCGTCTAGCGACATGGCCGACCAGGTAGTTCCGTTCTCGAATCCAGCGGGCCGGGAGCTCTTCTGGCACAGCGCCTCCCACCTCATGGCGCAGGCGGTCAAGGAGCTCTGGCCCGGGGCGTTCCTGACCATCGGCCCGGCGGTCGATGACGGGTTCTACTACGACGTCGATTTCCCCGCGCCCATCACGGAGGCGGACTTGCCGCGGATCGAGGCCCGGATGCACGAGATCGTGGACCGCGACAGCCCCATCGTGCGGCGCGAGATGCCGAAGTCGGAAGCCCTCGAGTTCTTCCGGGCGCGCGGCGACACCTACAAGGTCGAGATCCTGAACGAGATCCCGGACGCGACCGTGAGCCTCTACGAGCAGGGCGGGTTCGTCGACCTCTGCCGCGGCCCGCACGTGCCTTCGACCGGCGCGCTCAAGGCGTTCAAGATCACGTCGATCGCGGGCGCGTACTGGCGCGGCGACGAGCACAACAAGATGCTGACGCGGCTCTACGGCGTCGCGTTCCCGACGCAGGCCCAGCTCGACGAGCACCTGAAGCTCCTGGAAGAGGCGAAGAAGCGCGACCACCGCGTCCTGGGCCGCGACCTCGACCTGTTCTCGTTCCACGAGGAGATGGGGCCGGGCTTGCCGGTTCTGCACCCGAAGGGGGCGATCATCCGGCGGGTGATCGAGGACTTCTGGCGCGAAGAGCACGCCAGGAACGGGTACGAGACGATCTTCTCGCCGCACATCGGAAAGGCCACGCTCTGGGAGACCTCGGGGCACCTCGGGTTCTACAAGGACTCCATGTACGCGCCGCTCGAGATCGAGGGGCAGAAGTACTACCTCAAGCCCATGAACTGCCCGTTCCACATGCTCGCCTACAACAACCGGCAGCATTCGTACCGGGAACTCCCCATCAGGTACTGCGAGCTCGGGACCGTGTATCGCTACGAGCGCAGCGGCGTCCTGCACGGCCTCCTGCGCGTGCGCGGGTTCACCCAGGACGACGCCCACATCTTCATGCGGCCCGACCAGGTCGACGCGGAGGTGACCCAGGTCCTGAAGTTCGTCCTGTTCATGCTCCGCACGTTCGGGTTCGCCGAATTCGACGTCTATCTCTCGACCCGGCCCGAAGGGCGCGTCGGGACCGAGGCGATGTGGGACACCGCGGAGGGCGTCCTCCTCCACGCGCTCGACGAGGCCCGGAAGGCCGGGCTCATCTCGTCGTTCACCGAGGACAAGGGGGGCGGGGTGTTCTACGGCCCCAAGATCGACGTCAAGGTCAAGGACGCGCTTGGCCATGCGTGGCAGTGCTCGACGATCCAGGTGGACTTCAACCTGCCCGAGCGGTTCGACCTGACCTACATCGCCGAGGACGGGAGCAAGCAGCGGCTGGTCATGGTCCACCGGGCCCTCCTGGGCTCGATCGACCGGTTCATGGGCGCCCTGATCGAGCACTATGCCGGCGCCTTCCCGCTCTGGCTGGCGCCCGTGCAGGCCCGCGTTCTCACCATCACGTCGGACCTCGAGGCGTACGGTCGCGGGATCGTGGACCAGCTCAAAGCCGCGGGGATCCGGGCGGAGGGGAACTACTCGCCGGAGAAGATCGGACACAAGATCCGGGCCGCCGAGCTCGAGAAGGTCCCCTACATGCTCGTCGTGGGGAAGCGCGAGGCCGCCGACGGCAAGGTCGCCGTCCGGAAGAAGGGCAAGGGGGACGAGGGAGTGGCCGTGGTGGCCGACGTCGTCGCCCGGCTGGCCGGGGAGGCGCGGGAACGCCGCTGACCCCCCCCCGCATCGGCTGTCATGTCTCGATCGCGGAAGGCGTCTCGAAGGCGATCGAGCGGGCCGAGGCGCGCGAGTGCGAGTGCATCCAGATCTTCACCACCTCGCCGCGCGTGTGGGCGCACGCCACGCACGCCGCGGAAGAGGTCGCGGGGTTCCGCGCCGGCGTGGCCCGCCTCGGGCTCGTGCCGATCGTCGTGCACGCGAGCTATCTCCTGAACATGGCGTCGCCGGACGAGGGTCTCCGCGCGAGGAGCGTGGCCCTCCTGAGCGCGACCGCGCGGTGGTCGGCCGAGCTCGGCGCGTCCGCGGTCGTGATCCATCCCGGCTCGTGCGCCGATTTCGACGGCGGCGGGTGCGTGTCGCGGGTGGCGGAGACGCTCCGCGCGGCGTTTGCCGAGTGGCCCGCGGGCGTCGCGCTCGCGCTCGAGCAGTCCGCGGGCGGTCCCACCACGGTCGGGGGCCGGTTCGAGCACCTCATGGACATCATCGCCGCGCTCGGCGGCGACGCCCGGCTCCGGGTCTGGCTCGACACCGCGCACGCGTTCAGCGCGGGGTACGATCTCGCGCACCCCGAGGGGATCGACCGGCTGGTCGCGGACGTCCGGCGGACGGCGGGCTGGGACCGCGTCGCCGGCGTCCACGCGAACGACTCGAAGGAGCCCCTGGGCTCTCGCCGGGACCGCCACGAGAACATCGGCGAGGGGCTGATCGGGCGCGAGGGGTTCCGGCTCCTGCTGCGGCACGAGGCCTTCCGGGGCCTGCCGTTCCTGCTCGAGACGCCCGGATTCGACGGGGAAGGGCCGGATCTCGAGAACATGACCCGGCTCAAGCAGTTGAGGGACGCAACAGGTTAATATGGGGCAACCATGAACCTACGATTTGCGGTGTCCGCCTGCCTGCTCATCGCCTCCACCGCCCACGCCGCCCCGGTTGCGGACGCAACTGCCCGCGCGGTCGTCACCGGCACCACGCTTCCGCTGATCACCGACGGCGCGACCGTGAAGGCCGGGGACAAGAAACAGGAGGCGCTCGAGATTCCGTTCAACCTTCCGACGCGCGGGGTCTGGTACCTCTGGTTGCGCGTCACCGCGAAGTCGGGGAGCAACAGCGTGCTCACCTACGCGCTCGACGGGAAGGGCTACCGGAGCGCCCGGGGCCGGATCACGGTCCAGCCTTCGGCGAAGTCCCAGTGGCTCTCGCATTCGGACTACCGGGAGTTCAACGCCGAGGTGCACGCGGACGCGCCCGGCGAGCACGTGCTCCGGATCCGGGCCGAGTACGGCGAGGTCTCAATCGAGAAGGTCGCGCTCACGCTCTACTTCTCCGCGAAGCCGGCCGGCGACACGCTGGACCATGCCGGCGACCCGGGCGAAGGCCAGGCGGTCTTCCCCGATGCTCCCAAGCGCGTGGACGGGTTCCGGCCGGACTGGGTTTCGCCGCCGGTCAAGGCCGAGCGCACGTACTACGTCGACGCGGCTGCCGGCGACGATGCCCGGGACGGGTTGACGGCGGCGACGGCGTGGAAGTCCTTCCGGAACGTGAACGGCCGCGCATTCCAGCCGGGCGACGCGATCCTCCTCAAGCGCGGGAGTACCTGGGAAGAGGGACTCTCTCCGGGCGGCTCCGGCACACCGGAGAAGGTGATCACGATTGGGGCGTACGGCGACGGGCCGCGGCCCGTCATCGACGGCATCAACCGCGATGCGGTCCACCTCGAGGAGCAGTCGTACTGGACGATCCAGGATCTCGAGCTCACGACCGATCCGGCGCATCACCGGTGCGGACTCCGGGTCGAGACCACGGCGGGCCATCCCCAACCGAAGGGAATCCGGGTCTACAACGTGATCGCGTACGACAACGGCCCGTCCGGCATCTCCGTCGGGAGCAGTCACGGCGAGGGCAACGGGTACGACGGGGTGGTCATCGAGAACTGCCTCGCCTACGCGAACGACTCGGACGGCATCGTGACATCCGGGAGCGACCAGAACGGGTGCCGCAACACGGTCATCCGGTACTGCACCGCGTATTCGAACCTCTACGCGGCGGGCATCTGGATCACCTCGGGCGAGAACGGGCTGATCGAGCACTGCCTCGCCTACAACAACGCCTGCATCAATATCTGGGCCTGGAACGCGATCAACATCACGATGCGGCACTGCGAGGCCTTTCGGGGCCGGACGCCCCGGGACGCGGGCGGGTTCGACATCGACTGGAGCGTCGAGGCGAGCACACTCGAGTACTGCTACTCGCACCACAACGAGGGCGTCGGCATCCTGCTCATGGGCGGCGGCACCGGTACCTACCGCAAGTTCCCGATGGCGAGCCGGTACAACCTCGCCCGGTACAACATTTCGGAGAACGACAACCCCGGCATCGGCATGGTCGAGACGTTCGAGGACGGGAAGGTGGTCCACAATCTCGCCATCGCGTCGGGGGCCGGCCGCGACGGGAAGCCGAGGACGGCGATCGACATCTCGGGCTGGCCGGTCCAGCCCGACTGGGGGTCGGAGGAGCGGCACGGCGGCTGGCCGGCCCGCACCGAGTACTTCGACAACATCTTCATAGGCCGGCACGGGGCCCTGCCCGCGGCGGTCGACGACTGGGCCGCGACCAGGAAGCACGCAAACGTCTTCGACGCGAACCTGTACTGGCGCGATACGCCGGGAGCGCTGATCCGGTGGGACGGCCGGCGGAACGGCAATGGGTTCTGGATGGGGACGGAGTCGACCGACCTCAAGCCGGCGGAAGAGTTCGCGTCCCTCGAGGCGTTCCGGAAGAAGACCGGCCACGAGCGCCACGGACTCAACGCGGACCCGGGGTTCGCGAACCCGTACCGGGGCGAGTATGGCCGGCTGCCGATGGATTCGTATCGCCTCGCGGCCGGTTCCCCGGCGGCGAAGGCGGGACGCCCGGTCACGCTCTCGAAGGCGTGGCTGAAGGGACGCGCGAAGTACCTGACGAACACGGGGGCGGAGGCGTACGGCATCCCGATGGCGCCCGCCGAGGCCGTCGAGGACTTCTGGGGCGAGCCCCTGACGCCGGGATCGTCTCCCGCGATCGGACCCTCCGGCCGATAACGCGTATCATAGGGAGTCCGTGAAGCGCCTCTACGCCGGACTCGCCTGGCTCGTTCTCCTTGCCGCGCCCGCGCGCGCCGAAGGGCCCGGGGTGCTCGGGGCGCTGCGCGGGGAAGTGGACCGGCTCTTCGCGAGGTTCTCGGCGCTGCCGGAGCACCCCGTCTACTACCTGTCGACCGGGGTCTTCGACACCCGGTACGTGCGCATCTCCGCGGCGTGGGGCGGCGTGCTCGAGCACAAGCGCGACGCGGACCGGGTTCTCGACCTCGAGATGCGCATCGGCACCCCCGCGCTCGACAACACGCACCACGCCTGGGGCGAGGGCGGTCCCGGCCTTCCCGTTACCGTGGACGACGACGCCGGCGCGCTGGCCGCCGACCTCTGGATCGAGGCCGAGCGCCGGTACCGGGACGCCGCCGAGAAATACGTCAAGGTCGTCGCGGACCGGGCGGTCAAGGTCAAGGAGGAGGACCCCTCGCCCGACTTCTGTCCCGCCCCCAGGGTCTCGTTCTCGGAGGCCCCGGCCGCCCTGGTCGTGGACGAGGACGCCCGCGAGGCCGAGGTGCGCCGCGTCTCCGCCGTGTTCCGCCGGTTCCCGGAGGTCCTCGAGTCTTCGTGCACCTTCTCCGCCCAGGTCCAGACGCGCTACTTCGTCAACAGCGAAGGGTCGGCCATCGCGCAGGTCCGGCCCCTGCACGAGATCCGGCTCCTGGCCAGTTCCAGGGCGGACGACGGGATGGAGTTCACGCTATACCGGCACTGGGTCGCGAGGGACACCGCGTCGCTCGTGGGCGAGGCCGAGGTCACGGCGGAGGCCGAGTCGATCGGGCGGACCCTGACGGAGCTCAAGGCCGCGCCGCTCGTGGACCCGTTCATCGGGCCGGCCCTGCTCTCGGGGCGCGCGGCGGCCGTGCTGTTCCACGAGGTGCTCGGCCACCGGCTCGAGGGGCACCGGCAGAAGGACGACAACGCGGACCAGACGTTCACGAAGAAGCTCGGCAGCCGGATCCTGCCCGAGTTCATCTCGATCGTGAGCGATCCCACCCGCGACACCATGGCGGGCACCACGCTCATGGGCTCGTACCGGTACGACGACGAGGGTGTCGAGGCGCGGCCCGTTTCCCTCGTCGACCGGGGGGTCCTGAAGTCCTGGATGATGTGCCGCTCGCCCGTCCGGGGCTTCCCGGCGTCGAACGGCCACGGCCGCAAGCAGGCGGGGACCGGCGCGGTGGCCCGGCAGGCGAACCTCCTGGTCGAGGCGTCGCGTACGATGCCCGTGGCGCGCCTGCGCGCGGAACTGATCAGGCTCTGCAAGGCGGCGAAGAAGCCCTACGGGCTCTACTTCGAGGACATCGAGGGCGGGTTCACGTTCACGGGCCGCACTACTCCGAACGCGTTCAACGTCATGCCCGTCGTCGTGCGCCGGATCTTCACCAACGGCCGCCCCGATGAGCTCGTGCGGGGCGTGGACCTGATCGGGACGCCGCTAACGACGCTGGCCCGGATCGTGGCGGCCGGGGACGACACCGGGGTCTTCAACGGCTACTGCGGCGCGGAGTCCGGTTACGTCCCCGTCTCGGCGACCTGTCCGACCCTCCTGATCGCGGAGATGGAGATCCAGCGCAAGCAGAAGGGGGAGGAGCGGAATCCCCTCCTGCCCCAGCCCGCGTGGTTGCGGCGATGAGGGCCTTCGCGGGATTCCTGGCGGCCGCCATGCTCCTCGCCGGCGGCGTCCGGGCGGCCGAGGCGCCCGACCCGATCGTGCGCGCGCTGGAGCCCGAGCTGAGCCGGAACCTCGCGAAGCTCCTGCTGCCCGACCAGCCCCGGCCGTACTGGTTCGCGTTCAGCGGGATGGCGATGGAGAATCTCGAGATCGGCGGGCGGCTCGGCGACATCGTCCAGGACGACCTCTCGCGCCTGCACTACCTGCAGGCCCGCATCCGGGTGGGGTCGACGATCATGGACAACACGAACTTCATCGGTTACGGCGACGGGGGGAGCGTGCGGATGACCACGGGCGATGACACGCCCGGGCCGGTCGTGCGCGACGCGTGGCTGGCCGCCGACGGCGCCTACAAGAACGCCGTGGGCACGCTGGCGGCGAAGGAGGCCGCGCTGAAGCGGGAGACCCAGGAGGACCGCGCGCCGGATTTCTCGCCCGCCGAGCCCGCGGAGGTATGGGAGGAGCCCGCGACGCTGTCCGACGCCGACCGCGGCGTCCTGCGCGACCACGCTAGAGCGCTCTCGGCCGTCTTCCGCGCCTTCCCCGCGATCCAGCGGGGCGACATCCGGATCAACGCCCGCGCCGCCACGTTCCGGTTCGTGGATACCGAGGGTTTCCGCTTCCGCGCTTCGCAGCGCGCCGTCCGCATCCTGGTCACGGCGAACACGCAGGCGACCGACGGCACGCCCCTCCAGGACGCCGTCTCGGTGATGGCGCCGACGGCGCCGGCCCTGCCGTCCGCCGCCTCGCTGGCGGGGACAGCGCGCGCGCTCGCGGAGCGGCTGTCGCGCCGGGTGACCGCCGAGGGGCTCAAGGACCCGTACCTGGGCCCCGTGCTCTTCACGGCGCCCGCGGCGGCGGAGTTCGTTCGGCAGACGCTGGCCGGCGAGCTCGCGGGCACCCCCGCGCCGGTCGCCGCCGAGGATTACATGAAGGCCTCGGTCAAGGGCGGCCTGCTCGTGAAGTTCCTGGACCTGCGGGTCCTGCCGGAGTGGATGGACGTCGTGGATGACCCCGGTCGTACGGAGTGGCAGAGTACGCCGCTATGCGGCGGCTACGCCGTGGACCGCGAGGGCGTGCGCGCTCGCCGGGTGGACCTCGTGCGCGACGGCCGGCTCGTGAGCCTGCTCATGTCGCGCGCGCCGTCGGACAAGTTCAAGGAGAGCAACGGCCACGGCCGGATCGTGGCGGGCAACATGGCGCGGGCTGCGATCTCGAACCTGATCATGACCGCGCGCAAAGGGCAAAGCGAGAAGGCCTTGGTGGACCGGCTGCTCAAGATGGCCCGCGCGGAGGGGCTGCCCTACGCGATCATCGTCCGCCACCTGAACGAGCCGGCGACGGGCGAGGGCGGGGGGCCGAGGCGGATCACGATGGGCACGGGCCGCGAGGACCCCTCGGAGGCGCCGTCGCGGTGGGGCCTCAGCCCGGCGCTCGACATCGTCCGGGTCGACGTCAGGACGGGAGTCGAGACCCCCCTCCGGGGCGCCATCTTCGGCCCCGTGGGCGTCGCCGAACTGCGGACCATCGTCGCCGCGGGCGAGGAGTCGGCCGTGTACTCGTTCTTCATTCCGTCCGACATGGTCGGCGTGTACCAGTGGCCGCAGGAGGACACGCCGGCGTCGATCGTGGCGCCGTCCCTGCTCTTCTCCCAGCTCGAGGTCCGGCCGACGGCGAAGAAGCACGTGCCCCTGCCGTTCCTGCCGAACCCGTTTTTCGCCAGGGGCGCCCCCTGATGCCCGGAGGGCCGGCCGCTCCCAAGGCCGGATTCTTCAACCTGCCGAAGAACGTCGTCCTGCTCGGCTGGACGAGCCTGCTCACGGACGTCGGCAGCGAGATGATCCTGCCGATCCTCCCGCTCTTCCTCAAGGGGGCGCTGGGCGCCCCCATCGCGGCCATCGCGTTCATCGAGGGCGTCGCCGAGGCCACGGCCAACGGGTTCAAGCTCGTGAGCGGCGGGCTCTCGGACCGGATCGGCCGGTCGAAACCCTTCGTCTTTTTCGGCTATGGGCTCTCGACGATCGTGAAGCCCATCCTCGCGATCGCGCCGACCTGGCACTTCGTCCTCGGGGTCAGGTTCGCGGACCGGGTGGGCAAGGGGCTCCGGACGGCGCCCCGGGACGCGATCGTGGCCGCCTCGACGCCCAAGGAACAATACGGCAAGGCCTACGGCTTTCACCGGTCGATGGACACGACCGGCGCGCTCCTCGGCGGGGCGATCGCCATGGTCGTCATGTGGTTCGTGACCGACGTCAACTCGACGGCCATCCGGTGGATGTTCGCGTTCTCCGTGGTCCCGTGCCTCGCGGCCATGTTCTTCATCGTGCCCGTGCAGGAGGAGGCCGCGCCCCAGCCGGGCAAAGGTCTCCGTCTCATGTTCGACTTCCCGGCGCAGGTGTGGCTGCTCATGGCCGGAATCACGCTCTGGGAGCTGGGGAACCTCTCGTACGCGCTCGTCCTGCTTCGTATCTATGATCCAGTTGTCGGCGTGAGCGCGAAGTGGGTCCCCGTCGTCTACTTCGGCTACAACCTCGTCTATCTCGTGGTGGCGATGCCCATGGGGATGCTCTCGGACAAGTTCGGGATCAAGGCGGCGCTCCTGACCTCCCCGCTCCTGGGCGCCGCCGCGTTCTGGACGCTCGGGGCGCCGGTGCCGTGGGTGGCGGTGACGGGCGGTATCGTCCTGTACGCCCTGCACTCGGCCGCGATCAACACGATTCCCCGCGCGGCGGTCGCGCACTACGCGACACCCGGCGCCCGCGGCACGCTCTTCGGCCTCGTCGGCGCCTGCGCGTTCCTCGGCAACACGCTCGCGGGCCAGATCTGGCAGAGGGTGGACTCCTCGACCGCCATGCGCGTGGCCGGCGCGCTCTCCCTTCTTTCTCTGATCCCCTTCGCCCTCCTCAAGCCTAAGCAGAGCTGACGGAAGTCCCGGGGGCCTGACCCCGGCGGCACAGGGTTGATCGTGACAATACGGCCGAGTAAGGTGGGACCGATGGCTTGTGATGTCTCCGGCGGGGACCGTTTGCCCGCCAGGACGGTTCAAGGGATCTCCTGCCTCCTGCTGGCGGTCATCGTGTCCGGTGCCGCCTTCGGGAGCTGTCTCGAATGGGAGGCACGTTACGACCCGCCCCCGCCGGGCAACTATGCGGAAGCTCGGAGCGTGGCCGTCGATTCGTCGGGAAATACCGTCACAGTCGGGTTCGAGACCCGGAACGACTTGGGGCAGGGAAACGACTGGATCCTTCGGAAGTACGACAAGGCGGGGTCTTTGCTGTGGAGCCGGTCATATGCCAGTCCGGTACACGACGACGCCAATGGGGTGGCTATCGCGCCCGATGGAACCGTGGTCGTGGCGGGGACGGCGGGCGGGTGGTGGATGGTCCGGGCCTACGGGGCTGACGGGGCGGACCTCTGGTCGAACACGATGACTGGCGTGTGGCACGCCAATGCTGCGGCCGTGGGTCCCGACGGCAACGTGGTTGTGGTTGGGGGATTCCCCTTCTGGGTCGTCCGGAAGTACTCACCTGCCGGGGCCATTCTGTGGACCCGGACGTTCACGGACGCCGCCAACCCGTATGACGACGCCTATGGGGTCGCGGTGGGGCCAGCGGGCGACATTGTGGCGGTCGGGCAATCCTCTCAGGGCTGGTGCATCCGGCTCTACGATGCCGGTGGCAACGACACCGGCGGGTTCGGGGAGTTTCATGACGGAACCCCCCAGGACGTCGCGACGTCGGTGGCGATGGACGCGGCCGGGAATCTCGTGGTGGGCGGGCGCATCGGGATCGGGATGGGTGTCCTGCCTATCCAGTTGAAGATGTATGACCATGGTGGCGGTGTGCGATGGTTCCGGAAACTGTGGGCGCCATACACCGCGACGGCTGTCGTGGTCGCCGGCGATGCGCGTATCTACGTGGGCTCGGGTGACGGGGTCGTCGGGGTCAAGTCGGCGACCGGTGATCAGGTGTGGCGGGACCGCTTCGACGATCAAGGGATCTACATGGATGTCTCAGGGCTCGCGATCGGTCCGAATGGGAGGATGATCGCCGTGGGGGGAGGGGGTTGGGGGACCTTTCGGACTCGCAGCTACTACGATCTCTCAACGTGTCCCGGGGCGATTCTCTCACCATACGGATCCGGCGACGTGGTGGTGGCCTATCCTAATCCCGTGACGGGAGACACCACGCGGCTCGCGGTCGCACTTCAGGCCGACGGGGACGAGGTCACGGTCGACCTGTTCAATGCGGCCATGCGGTGCGTCTACACGGGCTCCTGGAGGAACGTGCGGCAGGGGGAGGGCGGGGTGACGATGACGGGGTTGAGCCGGTTGGCGCCCGGGCTCTACTACGTCAAGGTTCGCGAACGAGGCAGTCGTGGATCGCATGGCTATCCCCTGGCGCGGCTCGTGATCAAGCGATGATCACCGTGGCGCTTCTGATCGGGGGAATGCTGGCCGGGGGAGCTAACGGCCGGGCGGCGACGCCGGGCGAGGTCACGGTCTTCGAAGCGGCGGCCGTGCGGGGCAACGCCCTGCTCGCGCCGATGGACGCCCGCCGTACCGGCCTCGGCGAGGCGTTCGTGGCGGCCGGCGATGACGGATCGGCGGCGGGCAATCCGGCCGGCCTGGGTCAGGTGACGCGGCCCGGTGTCTTCGGGAGCTACCACAGGGCGGGAAGCGCCTACAACGCCACTCACGCCGGCGTGGCGGTGCCGCTCGGTCCGGGGACCCTCGCGGCGGGTTTCTCGTACTTCGATCTCGGCCGGCCGGACTTGCGGGACGCCGATGGGTGGGGTCTCTCGCCCCAGTCGTTCTACGACTACGCGCTCTTCCTTGGCTGGGGCATGGCCAATCCGGGCTGGACCGGGATTCCCGGCTGGATGGGCGTCTCCGTGGAGGCCGTGCAGGAAGGTGTGGGAGGAGCAGCGGAGGCGGTCACTTTCGGGGAAGTGGTGCCGCTGGGCGACAAGCTCAAGGCGGGCGTGATGGTGGAACATCTTGGCGTCAAGCTGGATGGATACGCGCTGCCTTCCGCCGGAAGGATCGGGGCCGTATACCAAGTGGCTCCCACGCTCGATGGGGCCGTGGACGTGCGCTACGGGTTCACGGATCGTCAGACCGATTTGGCAGTGGGGTTCGAGGCCTTCCGTGACCGGGCGCTTCAGCTTCGCGCCGGCTACCGTGTGCAGTCGCCCTCCCTCGGTGCGGGCTCCATGGCGGGACTCTCATTCGGAGTGGGCGCGCGCTGGAAGGGGTTTCATCTCGACTACGCGTTCCAGTCCTACGGTGACATCGGGAGCGGCCAGTTCGTGACCCTCGGTTGGGGAGGCCGGTAGCGGCTCCATTCCCTGTGGCATGATGGGCTTGGAGACAGAAACATGACCGTCGCACAGATCGAACGCATGATCAGCCGCCTGCCGAAGGCCACCCAGGCCGACCTGGTGCGCCGACTCGAGGCGAAGACCTGGTGCATCCGGTTCACGGCCGTGGTCGGGAAGCTCCGTCGGCAGGCCGGCCGGGTCCGGGACGCCGAGATCACCCGGGTCGTTGAGGAAGTCAGGCAGGCCCGGTATGCATCGGGCGGACATTGACGCGGCTTCCCGCCTCTGGGAGGATATAGCCATGAACACGGCTATGTCATTCATCAATACCGTGACCCTGAAGAACGAGGCCAACAAGGTGATCCGCCGGGTCACCCGGTCGCGGGCGCCGGTTATCGTGACGCAACGCGGCAAGCCTGCCGTCGCCATCATCCCGGTTGATGATGGCGCGCTCGAGCTCTCGTATGCTCACCGCTACCAGGCGGCGATCCAGGAGGGACTGGCCGACTACCGGGCCGGTCGTCACGTGCCTCTGGGCGCGTTCGTCAAGAAGCACTTCCCCCGGCACGTCGAGCGCCTGTCGCGGTAGCGCTCCAGAGTCGGCGATGCCGGCCGAATCACAGGGTGCCACCGGACCCGTTGGCCTCCCGGCTAATGCCCGGCTCTTGGCGCGTGCCGAACGCGATCTGCTCGACCTGCTCCGCCGTAATCCCCGGGAAGCGCTGCGAGTCATCGAGGACATCATCCGGCTGGCGCGCCGTGACCTCCCCTTGGGTCAGGTGAAGAAACTGCCGGGCATGGGGGTGAACCGGGAGCTTTCCAGCGGCCGCTTTCGCGTCGTGCACTTCTGGAACAATGGGCGGCTCTTCATCGTGACCGTCTTCCCCAAGAAGGATCAGCGCAAAGTCTTCCGGCATCTGCCATAACCGCCGCCGGGGAGTTGCGGGTCCTCAGTAATTGGGGGACGTGCTGAGCAAGTTACGCGCGAGAAGTGGCCACGGTCTCTACGCGCCTTCGGCCAGCTTGCGGTAGTGCTCCGGGGGCTGGAAGATGCCGCCGGTCATCTCGTGGTAGATCGCGTCGAGATCGAACCCGCCGCGGCGGACCTCGGTCCACGAGGCGCCGGCCTTGGGATGGTACGACTGCATCGTCGTCCAGTTCGCGTAGTACTGGGAGCCGTTGGTCTCGAACGCGGGGGCGTCGAGGCCGGGGAGCGCGGGCAGGCGGGCCGCCACGGCCTTGTTCCAGTCCACGAGGATCGGGGAGACCGTTAGATCGGCGACGAAGCAGGGGATCCTGGCAGCCGTGGCTGCGGCCAGCATCCGGAGTGTGATCGAGAGCGTCTTGGCCGCGGGCTTGAGCGCGATCGCGCCGTAGCCGAGCGCGATGCGCCGCCGGACCTCGACGTCCGAGTGCGCGCTCTCGTCGGCGGCGACGCGGACCCCGAGGTCGCCGACGTTGACTTCCAGCTCCTCCGGGTACGGCTCCTCGAGCAGCACGATCCGGTCGAAGGCGCCGATGGCTCGGGTATGGTCGAGCAGTCGGTTGAGCCGGTCGGGGGAGTCGTACCGGCCGTTGGCATCTAGATAATAGAGGACGTCGCCGCCGGCCGCGTTGTGGATTTCCTCCACCCGCCGCATGTCCCAGCGGACCATCTTCTCGGGGTCGCCGTCGCCCTCCGGGTCCGACCCGATCTTGATCTTGAGCAGGCGGTGGCCGTCTTCCACGAGCCCCCGGATCCGGTCCGTCGGAATCGCGTACCCGACGAGCGGGATGATCGTCAGCCGCGTCGCCAGCGGGCTCAGCAGGTCCCGTTCCCCGGCCGTGAGGAGATTGTTCAGCCGCGAGGTCGCGTGCGACCGGGCGTGCAACTGCCACGCGGCGTTGTCGAGCGCGACGAGGGCGTTGAGCACGAACGTCAGCCGCACGTCGAGGCCGGTGACGGCTTTCGCCTTCGCGATCGCGCCGGGCAGGACCGAGTCCAGGAGCTGACCCGGCCGGCTGAACGGAATCCCGGCGGCGCGGCGGGCGGCATCCTCGAGCACGGCGAACATGAACTCGTTGCCCCGGTCGCTTCCGTGGCGCATGAAGACCTCGCGGTCGGACCAGAGGACCCCCTGGGTGCAGAGCCCGACGCCGAGGCGGCCCTCGGTGTCCCGGAGCGCGACCACGGTCTGCCACAGGTCGGTCTGGGCCCCGCCCTTGAACCCGAGCGGCGTCGAGAGGGGCTCGCGCTCGCAGGCGCACCGGGCGGAGGCGACAACGACGGGGGGATGGTCCATAGTGCCGTTATCGTAGCGCGTTGTCCGGCCGGTCTTTCGCCGGGGGCGGCGGGGGTGCGATAATGCAGACCTCCATGAAACGCACACTGGAGGCCCTCGGCTCCCTCAAGCTCGCCGTCGTCGGCATGGTCCTGCTCATGCTGCTAGTCGGGGCATGCACGCTGGCGCAGGTCCGGCTCGGCATCTACGGCGCCGTCGCGGTCTATATCCGCACGTTCCTCGTCTGGGTCCGGGTCCCCGGCACCGCGCTATCGGTGCCCGTATTCCCCGGCGGGGGATTCGTCGGGTTGCTCCTCATCGTCAACATGACCGCCTCGCTCGTGACCCGCTGGTCGGCGGGCCGGCTGAAGCCGGGCCTCGCCCTCACCCATATCGGCGTCATCCTCCTGCTCGCGGGCGAGTTCCAGACGGCCTTCCGCGCCCACGAGTCATCGCTGTCCATCGAGGTCGGGCAGACGCTCGACTACACCGAGGCGACCCGGCGCACGGAACTCGCGATCGAGGAGGGGAAGGCCCCGGCGGCCCACGGAACGAAGGCGGAGGCGACGCCAGCGGGGAAGCCGCTCGCGACGATCTCCGAGCGCGACCTGGCCCGCGGCGGCGAGCTGGCCCTGCCGGGCCTTCCGGTGTCGCTCAAGGTCCTGCGGTTCCTCCGCAACGGGCACCTCGTGATGCAGAAGGAGGCCGCGGCCGGCGCGATCGTGGTGACGGCCGGGTCCGGCCGGAAGCTCACGGTCGTCGAGCTGCCCGCCGCGACGTCGGACGACGAGCCGGAAACCCCCGTCGCGTACGTCGAGGCGGTCGCGGGGGGCAAGAGCCTGGGCGTCTGGCTCGTGTCGCCCGTGCTCGGACCCCAGGTCCTCGAGGCGGGGGGGCGCAAGCTGGCCCTCTCCATGCACCCGGAGCGGGTCTGGATGCCGTTCACGCTCACGCTCAAGCACTTCAGCCACGACGTCTATCCGGGCACCGATATTCCGCGCAACTTCTCGAGCCTCGTCCGGCTCGTGGACGCGGAACGGCACGAGGATCGTGACGTCCTGATCTGGATGAACCACCCCTTAAGGTACCGCGGCCTGACCTTCTACCAGGCGAGCTACGGGAAGGGCGACACGCTCTCGGTCCTGCAGGTGGTCCGCAACCCCGGCTGGATCCTGCCGTATCTTTCGTGCCTGATCGTGACCGTCGGCATGGCGTGGCATTTCCTCCTCAGGCTGGCGGCGGCCCGGAGGGACCCGTGAGCGCCTTGTTGAAGAAACACCTCGCCTGGCTGGCGCCGGTCCTGATCGCGCTCTGGGTGGCCGGCTCATTGCGCGCGCCGAAGCGGGCCGACGGCGCGGACATCGCGGGATTCGCCGCGCTCCCGGTCCTGCACGAGGGACGGGTCAAGCCCCTGGACACCGTGGCCCGGTCGAGCCTGCTGGCGCTGCGCGGCAAGCAGACGATTCCGGTCCGCGGCCGCACCGTTGGCGCGGCGGAGTGGCTGCTCGACATGAACGCGCGACCCGGCGTCGCCGACACCTATGAGGTCTTCGGGATCGACAGTCCGGACGTTCTCGGGGCCGCCGGGTTGGGGCCTACCGACCGGCGCCGGTTCTCGATGAAGGAACTACAGCCCGGCCTGCCCGAGCTCGGCTCGCAGGCCGAGCAGGCGGACGCCGTGCCCGCGCGGGAGCGGAGCCGGTTCCAGGTCGCGATCCTGGGGCTCAACTCGCGGTTCATGACGTACCGGGGACTGCAGAACAGCCTGGCGCCCGGGGATACGGCGGACTACCCCGGCGAGATCGCCGCGTACGCCAAGGTGCTCGGCCCGGGCATCAAGGCGCTCCACGCGCATCGGACGGGCGCCGGGATCGACCGCAAGGCCCTGTCGGCGCTGGGCGGCTACTTCCGGCGCTACCAGTACATGGCCGAGAGCGCCCCGTTCCGGGCGCTCCCGCCCCGGGACGGGGACCCCGCGGACGCCTGGGAGAACGCGGGCGAGGGGCTGATCGAGGGGATGCAGACGGGCGAGATCCACCCCCATGTGGCCGTGTTCGCGGGGCTGCTGGACGCGTGGAAGCGCGGTGACGCCAAGGCGTTCAACGCCGGGCTCGGGGAATACCGGCGCTGGCTGGCCGACCACGCGCCGAAGGCGGCCCGCGCCGCGGTGGCCGAGGTCCTCTTCAACCGCGCCCAGCCCTTCTACGCCGGCATGGTCATCTACGTCCTCGCGCTCCTGCTCGGGTTCGCGGCGTGGCTGGTATGGCCCGAGACACTCCGGCTCACGGCGTTCCGCCTCATGGCGCTCGCCTGGGGGATTCACACGGCCGGGCTCGCGTTCCGGATCATCCTGCAGGGGCGCCCCCCGGTCACGAACCTCTACTCCTCCGCGGTCTTCGTCGGCTGGGCCTCGGTGGGGCTGGGCCTCGAGCTCGAGCGCCGGTTCCGCAACGGGCTGGGGACCGTCGTCGGGGCCCTGATCGGGTTCGTGACGCTCATCATCGCGCACCATCTCGCGGCCCAGGGCGACTCGATGGAGATGATGCGGGCGGTGCTCGACTCGAACTTCTGGCTGGCCACGCACGTGGTGACGATCACGATCGGGTACGCGGCGACCTACCTCGCGGGCGTTCTGGCCATCGCGTACATCCTCCGGGGCACGCTGACGCGGTCGCTCGACGAGGCGCAGGCGGCGGCACTCTCGGGCATGGTGTACGGCATCGTGGCCTTCGCCCTCTTCTTCAGCTTCATCGGGACCGTGCTGGGTGGGATCTGGGCGGACCAGTCGTGGGGCCGGTTCTGGGGCTGGGACCCGAAGGAGAACGGGGCGCTGCTCATCGTGCTCTGGATGGCCGTGATCCTGCACGCGCGGAACCGGTACGTCTCGGACCGCGTGATCATGGTCATGGCCGTCTTCGGGAACGTCATCACGAGCCTGTCCTGGTTCGGCGTGAACATGCTCGGGATCGGCCTGCACTCGTACGGGTTCATGGACCGCGCGTTCCTATGGCTCTCGGTCTTCGTCGCGTCCCAGCTCGCGGTGATGGGGCTGGGGCTCATGCCGCTCCACCGCTGGCGCTCCCGCCTCCCCGGCGAGCCGGGCCCGTCTCCGTTCCTGCCGGAGCGCTGATCCCGTGCCGATGCTGCTCGAGCCCGGCGACGTGGTCGTGTTCCAGGGCGACAGCATAACGGACGCCGGGCGGGACCGCGGAGTCGCGGACTCGATGGGGTCCGGATACGCCATGATCGCCGCGGGGTGGTTCTCGGCCGCGTATCCCGACCGGTGCGTCCGGTTCATGAACCTCGGGATCAGCGGCGACCGGGTGAAGGATCTCAAGGCGCGGTGGCAGGCCGACTGCGTCGGCCTGCGTCCGACGTGGATCTCGATCCTCGCCGGCATCAACGACGTCTGGCGGCGGTACGACTCGGACGACCCGACTCCCGTCGAGGCGTTCCGGGCGGGGTATCGCGACCTCCTGACGGCCGCGCGCGCCGCGGGGGACGCGCACGTCATCATTATGGAGCCCTTCCTGCTTCACGCGAAGCCGGGGCAGGAGCGCTGGCGCGAGGACCTGGACCCCAAGATCGCGGCGGTCCGGGAGCTGGCGGCCGAGACGGGCGCGATCCTGATCCCGCTCGACCGGCTCTTCGCGGACGCCTGCCGGCGCCAGGATCCCGCGTTCTGGGCCGCCGACGGGGTGCACCCGACGCCCGCCGGGCACGCGCTGATCGCCCGGGCGTGGCTGGACGCGGTCGGGGGGGCTTGCTGATGGCGACGATCCTGCTCCGGGCGGCCTTCGCCGGCTACCTGGGCGGGACGCTCGCGTTCCTGGGGTACCTGGCGACGAGGCGGCACGGGCTGGCGAAGATCGGGCTGGGCCTCTCGGTGGCGGCCCTGGCGGTGCACACGGCCTCCTACGGCACGGACTGCGCCGTGTACCGGGCGATGGTGATCGTGACCCCGCGCGGCATGTGCTCGCTGCTCGCGTTCGTGACGGCGGCGCTGACTCTCGCGATCGCCGCGCGCCACCGGCTCCTGATCCTGGGCGCGTTCATCATGCCCATCGTCGCGATCCTCGCCGGCGTCGCGGTCGCGGCTCCCGAGCCCGGGACCCCGGCGGTCGTCCTCCAGGGCCCGCTCTTTCCACTGCACGTCTGGACCACCTACCTCGGGTTCGCGGGGTTCACGGTCGCGTTCGGCGTGGCCGTGGCGTGGCTCGTGCAGGAGCGCGAGATCCGGTCGCGCCATCCCAAGCCGCTCGCGTTCGTGCTCCCGCCGTTGGACACGATCGAGCGGCTGAGCCTGTCGCTCGTGAACCATGCGCTCCTGCTGACGGGGGCGGGCATCGTGACGGGCGTCCTGTACCTCAAGCAGACCGACGGCGTGTGGTGGGCGTGGGAGCCGAAGGCGACGGCGACCGTTGCCTGCTGGGGAATCTACGCGGCGGTACCCGTGCTTCGCCGGACGGCGGGCTGGCGGGGCCGCCGGCTGGCGCTCCTCCTCGTCGCCGGGTTCGTATTCGTCGTCTTCATCTTTGGTGGCCTCAGCCACCTGCCCGGGCCGCTCAAGCCGGGTCCGCGCTAGCCCTCCAGCCATGGGCCTGCTGTGCCTGGGCCTGTCGCATCGCACGGCGCCGCTCGCCGTGCGGGAACGCCTGGCGTTATCCCGGGACGAGATCGCGGAGGCGGCGGCCATGGTCCGGCGCCTCTCCGGCATCGACGAGGCCGTGGTGGTGTCCACCTGCAACCGGATCGAGCTCTACATCGCCGGGGCCGGCCGCGCGGCCGGGCCGGCCGAGCCGCCCGGGGTGGCGTGGCGCCGCACCGTCGGCGCGGTCGTCCGGCTCCTCGCCAAGGCTCGCCGGGTGCCGGCGGGCGTCCTCGCCCGGTCGTCGTACGTGCACGCGGACCTCGACGCCGTGCGCCACCTGATCGAGGTCGCGGCCGGCCTCGACTCCCAGGTCGTGGGGGAGGCCCAGATCCTGCCCCAGGTGCGCCGCGCCCACGAGGCCTCGTTGCGCGCGGGCGCGACGGGCCCGGTCCTGAACGGCGTCTTCAACCGGGCCCTGGCCGCCGCCAAGCGCGTTCGCACCGAGACCGAGATCGGACGGCTGCCGGCGTCCGTGAGCTCGGTCGCCGTGGACCTCGCGGAACGGATCTTCGGCGAGCTGGCCGGGCGCACGGTGCTCCTGATCGGGACCGGCGAGACGGCGGAGCTCGTGGCCGAGAACCTGGTCGGGGACAGCGATCTCATGGTCCTGGTGGCGAGCGAGCGGCACCACGAGGCCGCCCGGCGAATCGCGCACCGGTTCGGGGGCGAGGCCATCGAGCTCGCGGCGGTGCCGGCTGCGCTGGCCCGCGTGGACATCGTGATCGCGGCCACGGCGGTCAAGGAACCGGTTATCCTCCGGGCCCACCTCGCCGCGGCCATGGCGCACCGCAAGGCGCGCCCCATCTTCCTCGTCGACCTCGGCGTCCCGCGCAACATCGAGGCGGGCGCCGGCGACGTGGCCGGCGTCTACCTCTACGATCTCGACGACCTCAAGGGGGTGGCGGACGGCAACCTGAAGCGCCGGGAGGAATGGATCGCGCCCGCGCGCCGCATCGCGGAGGCGGAAGTGGCGGCGACCGGAGCGTGGCTCGCCACCCTCGAGGTCGTCCCCGTCATCCGCGACCTCGAGCGGTTCGGCGAGGCCTGCCGGCAGGCCGTGCTGGCGCGCGCCGGCCGGCGCGTGCGCGACCTGCCGCCGGAGACGCGGGAGGAGGTCGAGTACCTGACGAAGGCGCTGGTGGCCAAGCTGCTGCACCCGCCGATCCGCAACCTCAAGGACCTGCCCGGTCCGGGGCGGTACGCCGACCTCGTGCGCCGGCTCTTCGGATTCCAGTGATCGCCGCGCCGTTGCGGCTCGGCACGCGGGGGAGCCCGCTCGCGCTCGCGCAGGCGACGCTCGTGGAACGCACCCTCGCGGCCGCGCACCCCGGCCTAGTCGTGGAGCGGATCGTGATCAGGACGACCGGGGACCGGGCCCCGCAGACGGGGTCATTGGAAACAGGCGGGCCGATGCCGGGCAAGGGCGTCTTCGTGAAGGAGATCCAGGAGGCCCTGCTCGCGCAGGTCGTGGACGTCGCCGTCCACAGCCTCAAGGACCTGCCCGTCGAGCCCGTGCCCGGCCTCACTCTCGCCGCGGTCCTGCCCCGCGAGGACGTGCGCGACGCGTTCTGTTCCCGGGACGGCCGGACGCTGGACGAGCTGGAGCCGGGCGCGCGGGTGGCGACCGGGAGCCTGCGGCGCGAGACCCAGCTCCGCCGGGCCTACCCGCACTTCGCGTTCGTCCCCATTCGCGGCAACGTGGACACGCGGCTGCGCAAGGTTCGCGAGGGCCAGGCTGAAGGCACGATCCTGGCGCGCGCCGGGCTCGTGCGGCTCGGGCTGGAGGCGGCGGTTACGGAGCTGATCCCGGCTGCCGTGTGCCTGCCCGCGCCGGGCCAAGGCGCGATCGGGTGCGAGGTGCGGAGCGACGACCGGGTCACGGGCGATGTCATCCGCTGCCTCGACCATCCGGCGACCATGACCGCGGTCGTCGCCGAGCGCGCGTTCCTGCGGCGGCTCGGCGGCGGCTGCCGGACGCCGATCGCGGCCTGGGGACAGCCGGAGCCCAAGGGGACGATCACGCTCCACGGGTTCGTCGGGAACCCGCGGGGACCCGAGTTCCTCGCCTCGTCGGTGACCGGACCCGCGACCGGGGCGGAGGCGCTGGGCACGAGGCTGGCCGAGCGTTTCCTCGCCGAGGGCGCTGCCGCGTTCCTGACGGAATGACCCGGCCGCCGCTGGCCGGCGTGCGCGTGGTCACCACGCGGGAAGGGCCCGCGGATCCGGTGCTGGCTCGTCACCTTCGGCTGGTCGGAGCCCGCGTGATCGGCTGCCCGGCGATCCGGCTGGAACGGATTACCCGCCCGCGAGGCGCGGTCGCCGTCGTGCGGCGGTGGCCGGCGTTCGACTGGATCGTCTTCACGAGCGCCGCCGCCGTCCGTGACTGGAACCGGTTCCGCCGGGCGAGAAGGCTGGGTCCGCGGGGACCGCGGGCCGCCGCGGTGGGACGCGAGACCGCGCGCGCGATCCGGAACGTCCTCGGCCTCCGCGTGGCCGCCATGCCGAAGAGGTTCTCGGGGGACGCGCTGGCCGGCGCGCTCGGCCCGGTCCGCGGCCTCAGGATCCTGATCCCGCGCGCCCTCGTGGCCCGCGAAGCCCTGCCGCGCGAGTTGAGGCGGCGGGGGGCCACGGTCACGATCCTCCCGCTCTACCGGACCCGTCCCGACGCGCAAGGGCTTCTGGCCCTCCGCCGCCTCGTCCTGGCCGGCCGCGCCGACTGGGTGGCGTTCGCGAGCCCGTCGGCCGCGGCGTCCGTCTTCGGCGCCCTGGGCGTGGCGGGGCGCGGGGCTTGCCGGGCGCGCGGCGGGGCCGCCGCGAGCGGCCCCACCCCGGCGGCGGCGCTTCGCCGCCGGGGGCTGCCCCCGGCGGCGGAAGCGGCGACATCGACCATGGCCGGCCTCGCGAGGGCGATCCTGCGGTACCATCGGAGGAGACATGTCACCCCGGCTCGCTGATCTCCGTGTCCGCCCGCGGCGCCTGCGCCGTTCCGAGGCCCGCCGCCGGCTGGTCCGCGAGACCGTCCTCACTCCGGACGATCTCGTCATGCCGTACTTCGTCATCCCCGGCCGCCGGCGCCGGGAGCCGGTTCCGTCGATGCCCGGCGTCGAGCGGCTCACGGTGGACGAACTAGTCCGCGAGGCCGCGGCGCTGTTCCGGCTCGGGGTGCCCGGCGTCATCCTGTTCGGCCTGCCGTCCCGCAAGGATGCGACCGGCAGCGAGGCGTGGTCCGGTTCCGGCGCCGTTCAGCAGGGCGTCCGGGCGCTCAAGCGGGCCGTGCCGGATCTCGTCGTCATGACCGACGTTTGCCTGTGCGAGTACACCCACCACGGCCACTGCGGCGTGTTCCACGGCGGCGAGGTGGACAACGACGCGACCCTGCCCCTGCTGGCAAAAGCCGCTCTGTCGCACGCCCGCGCGGGAGCGGATCTCGTGGCGCCGTCGGACATGATGGACGGGCGCGTGCGCGCGATCCGGCGGGCGCTGGACCGGGCCGGATTCGCGCGGACCGGCATCCTCGCCTACGCGGCCAAGTACGCGTCCGGTTTCTACGGGCCCTTCCGCGAGGCCGCGGGGTCCACGCCGCGCTCCGGGGACCGGCGGGGCTACCAAATGGACCCGCCCAACGCGCGCGAGGCGATGCGCGAGATCGCCCTCGATCTCGAGGAGGGGGCGGACGCGGTCATGGTGAAACCCGCGCTCGCGTACATGGACGTGATCCGGATGGCGCGGGAACGGTTCGATGCGCCGCTCGCCGCCTACAACGTGAGCGGTGAGTACGCGATGGTGAAGGCCGCCGCCGCGCGGGGGTGGCTGGACGAGCGCCGGGTGGTCCTCGAGATCCTGACGGGGCTGAAGCGCGCCGGGGCCGACTTCATCCTCACTTACCACGCGAAGGACGCGGCACGGTGGCTGCGCGGGTGACGGCGAAGCGGCGTGGATTCGCCGTGCGATACACCGATGCGGTCCAGCGGCGCCGGGACGAGTTGTGTTTCGGCGTCTGGGGGATCGGATTCCTCGTCGCCTGGGTCCGGATCTGGCGTGACCCCGATCCCGTGGGCGTATGGGATCGGTTCCCGCGTCTCTTCGCGGGGGAGTGGCGTCCCGAAACCCCGGTGGCCTGGATCTGCCTGCTGGCCGGCGTGGGATTCCGCGTCTGGGCGGCGGGGAACCTCGAGAAGAACCGGTTCGACCGGCCCAAAGGTCCGTACCGGATGGTCCGCCACCCCTTGTACCTAGGCACCCTCCTCGTCTCGCTGGCGTTCTTTCTCTCCATCGGCCTGCCCGTGACCGGGCTCCTGCTCTGGGTCGGCCTACTCGCCGGCGTCTTCCTGCCCGTGCTCCGCAAGGAAGAGCGCGAACTGGCGGGCTGGTTTCCCGGCCCGTACGGACGGTACCGACAGTTGGTGCCGGCGCTGGTCCCCGACCCGCGCGCGGTGCCCGCGGCCCTGGCGTCCGACGTCTTCACGCTCGAGCGGGCGCGGCGGAACTTCGGACTGCGGGCGCTCTGGTTCCTTCTTCTGGTCCCCGCGCTCAACGTGGGACTGGAATGCTGGATCTGGTACCGATGGCACTACCCCGCGGCCTGACATATGCCGTCCTGCTGACGGCTGTCCTCGCCACCGGGTGCAGTGGGATGCGGACGTATCCGAACGGGATCAACCACTGCTACCTGTGCGCGGTCAAGATCGCGCGGCTGAACGGCTACCAGATCCGGGAGCAGGACTTTCACCCCAAGGCGGGCGACCTCGTCGCGGCCCGCAGCGTCCCGGACCCCAAGGAGACGAAGGTCTCGCGCGGCTTCTTCCGGAGGGCCTGGGAGGTTCTGTGGAACCTCTGGGAGCACGGCAAGTTCGAGCTCTGGGACGAGGACCTCGCGGCGGCCCGGGTGAAGACCGAGGAGCGGTTCACGGTGTCGTTCACGTCGCGCGTGAGCGGGCCGCTCGGCTGGCTGGGCGTGAGCCGTCCCCGCGAGACCCGGATCAAGGTCGAACTGGACGTCTCGGACTACGGCCGCGAGGACTGGGTGATGGCCCGGAAGAAGCTGAAACCCGCCGACCACGAGCGCGTGTACAAGGAGATCAAGGACTGCCTCGCCTATGCCAGCCCCACGGCCTATCTCACGGCCACCAAGAAGGCTCGGGTCGCAGTCGAGACGGCTGCGTCACAGCCGACGGCCGTCTCAGCAGCCCTGGCGCAGCCGACGGCGCAGCCAGTCGCCGGGACTCCGCAGGCCTCCGCTATCGGGGCAACCACCACAGTCGAGTCGGCGGCGTCTCCGTCATCGGCGACCGCGGCAGAGTCGTCGACTCCGAAGCCCCCGACGGCAACCTCGATGTCGGCCGAGGCGATCGCGTCACTGCTGAGCCGGGGCCGGGGGAGCTACGACGCGGGGAAGTACGAAGAGGCGATCCCCCTTCTGGAGCAGGTGATCGCGGCGGATCCCGAGAGCGCGGAGGCGTTCGGGTATCTCGGCGCCGCCTACTACCAGCGCAAGCGGCTGGACGACGCGATCCGGGCCTACGAGGTCTACGTCAAACTCGTGCCGTCGGACACCCGCACGCAGGCGTTCCTCGGGGAGATCCGGAAGGAAAAGTCCCAGCCTAGGTGAGGGGGGTCGGGCTGGTCTTCTTCGCGTAACCGACGAGGGATTCGATGTCCTCCCCGGTGCGGTCCCGGAAGGCGACGCCGGCGAGGAACCGGCCCAGGTTCTCCATGGCGTTGTGCCGCATCCACTGGATCTGGCCCTCGAACCGGAGTTCCGCCTGGGTCTCGGGATGGCGGAAGGCGAGCCGCAGAACGTCCCCGTCGCTGACCTCGCTGTCGAACGCGATCAGGAATCCGCCCCGGCTGATGTTCAGGGTCTCGATCCGAAACCGGTCCTGGCCCCGCAGGGCGGGGTCTCCGGAGGCCTGCTCGCGCGAGCGCCGGTAGAGGGGTTCCGCGGTTCCGATCACGTGCAGGGAATATCGGGCGTCATTCCGTCGTTCCGCATAGGAGGAATCGGTGTCGGGCATGTGTTACCTGTCACATCTTACCCCAGCCGGACCGCTCTATCCTTGACAGGCGGCCCGGGGGGGACGAAGATAGACCCGGGAACAGGATCGCCGTGCGGAGAGTTGCTTGTACGGGAGGAGAACATACATGAAAAAGGTACTCGTTCTTGCCATCATCGCCCTTGCGGCCGTCACGGTCGCCGGGAGCGTCTTTGCCGAAAGCCGGATCGTGGCGATGTCCGGCATCGTACGCGTCTCGCCGCCGGCCCAGCCCGGGAGCGAGACGTGGTCGCAGGCCGCGGTGGGGCAGCCCCTCGTCGCCGGAAGCCTCGTGATGACGGGCGAGAACAGCCGCGTTTCGATCGAGGTCAGCCCGGGCAACACGGTCCGGCTCCGGGGCAACGCCAAGATCGTGATCGGAGGTCCCCAGGGCCGGACGACGCGGTTCAAGCTGCTGTCGGGAGTCCTGCGCGGGGCGTTCAACCGGCTCACGGGCGGGGAACGGTTCGAGGTCGAATTCTCCTCCATGAGCGCCGTCGCGTCCGTGAAGGGCACGACGTTCGAGGCCGAGGAGGGCTCCAACGGGGCGAGCATCCGCACGCTCTTCGGCGCGATCGAGATGGCCCTGAGCGGAGGCTCCCAGAGCATCCCGCAGGGTTGCGGCCTCTTCGTGACGCCGGGCGGCGTGATCCAGATCCGGCCGCTGACCGAGGGCGAGATCCAGGACGGGCTGGGCAAGGGCCAGGGCAACCGGCTGGATCTGCATGACTTCGTCCAGAACTCCCGGGACGCGGCCGCCGCGGACCAGGACATCATCGTCCAGATCCGGGAGGACGACTTCGCGGTCGGTCGGAGCCTCCGGGACGTGCACGGGAACCTGGCGCGGGTCGACCAGCGGCTGGTCCGCCCCACCCCCTACTCGATCGAGTTCGTTAACATCGTGAAGCGGGATTCCTACCGTTACAACGGCAAGTTCTCGTACGCCGGCTCCCCGGGTCCCCGGTTCGACTACCTCATGGGCCGGATCGACTTCAACATGGGGCTCCCGGACAAGGTCGTGGCTTGGCCCGGGTTCTTCATGGACAACAAGGACACGCTCAAGGCGACGCACGCCTTCGTGGAGCTCGCCAACGGCCGCCTCGGGCACGCCACCCTGGTCGTCCGGCGGGACACGAACTTCGGGGACAACGAAGGGGACGCTTTCAAGCTCAACGGCCTCCCCTTGATCGTGGACGGCGACGCCCCGACCACGGACGCCGACGGGCACGAGGCCGGCGACCTCTGGGCAACGACGGTCATGACGGCCTACGGCGACACGAACGCCAACGGGATCCTGGACCTGGGCGAGAAGACCCTGGCGAACCGGGTGGACCTCCGGATGGAGGCCTATGTGCTCAACGCGACCGGCAAAGTCCTGAATGTGGGCGACTTCACCGGGAACGCGCTCAACGATCCGTTCGGATTCGCGAAGACGGTGGCCATGGAGAGCATCCTGTCGTTCGCGGATTACCGGCCGGCGGGCACCGCCGTGGCGGCGGGGAACAACATCGACCTGATCGTCATCCCGGACCTCGTGATCGCGATCGCCGAGAGGTTCGGACCGAGCCTGGCGACGGTCGACACCGGCAACTGATCCCGGAGGCCCTGAGATGAACCACGTGATTCGAGCGCTATCCCTGTGTTTCGCGGTCGTCTGGGCGTCCGCGGCTCCCGCGTCGATCAAGAACGAGCTGATCCGGATCGGCGAGGCTGTCCTCACGAAGATCGCGCTCGACCCGGCGGACTTCCTCTTCGACATCCACCTGAACGCGGAGGATCGCACGCCCCTCCCGATCGACAAGGACGGCCAGGTTGGGATGAATGTCTTCCCGGCCCTGATCCCGTTTACGGAGGTAAACCTCTCGGGAAAGGCCAAGCTGCACCGGGAACACGCGGGATGGCCGCAGATCGATATCAACTTCGGAGGGTGGAACTCGATCGCGGGCATGGTGGCGAGTGGCATGGTCGAGGACTTCAAGGGCGGGCTGTACGGATACCACGGCGGAATCTCGGCGGCCGTTTCCGCGGACCCGCGGCTGCGGCTCTTTGGGGGATACGAGTTCTCCCAGATGCGCGTCGACGTGACCGTCAACTTCAAGGACTCCTCGACGAGTACGGGAACGGGGTTCGACCTCCAGAACTCGCTCTCGCACCTGAACGTGGGGAAGACCGAGCACTTCCTGTTCGCGGGCGCCGAGGTGCTCAGGTCCGCGCGGAAGCGGCTCGTGGCGGAGGTCGGATACGGAGTCGTCAGCAACAAGCTGATGGCGCGGCTGACCTGGTCCTCCAAGAACTTCGACAGCGGATTCGTCTTCTTCCCCGAGAGTGCATGGGTCTTGTGGCCGGTGTGGAACTTCCAGGTGCGGTTCTGATGCGTTCCGTGGTGCTCACCGCGCTCGTTCTTGTGCATGGTATGGCCATGGCCGCCGACGCTGGCAAGCAGGGCGGGGCCGCGCCCGCGACACCGGCTGCTGCCGCTCCGGCTGTTGAGAAGCCCGCCGCCGCGCCCGCGGCGGATGTCGCGACGGCGACCGCTCCGGTGGCCACAACCGCAACCGCGACGGCAACGGCGGCTCCCGTCCAGGCGTCCGCAGCGGACGTCGCCGCGGACATCGCGGCGGACGAGGCGGCGGACGCCGCCGCCGAGGCCGGGACGAAGCGGGGCCTGGTGCCGTTCTATGCGTTCCATTTCAGCGAGGGATTGAGTCTGCCCAACATCGGCGGATTCTTCTTCGGGAACAAGATCGGGTCCACGGTCGGGGGGAAGGTCGTCCTCACGCCCGAGCAGAGCCTGTTCGGGGCCTACGAGCTGAGCTATGAGGGACCGGGCATGCGCGCCCAGGAGGGCCACGAGTTCCGGGAGCGTTCGATCGACCATTCGATCTCGGCCGGTCACGCCTGGAAGGTGTCGCCCGCGTACGTCGTGAGCTCCAGGATCCAGTACATGAACGAGTTCCGCCGGACGGGCGCGAACGAGTCGTTCGGCAACGGGCTTTACGACTACTGGTCGCTGGGCCTCGCGGAGCGCGTGGACCTCGGGATCGTCCCGGGCGTGCCGCTGGGGGCCGGCCTCGCCTACGCCTACGTCCGGTTCCCGAACTACACCGACCTCCTGCAGGAGTTCATGTCCGCATCGGTCAACTCCGAGCTGTCCGGGGGCCAGCAGGATTACCACCGGATCCGGTTCGATGCGGACGGCAGGTTCGGAGGGGACCGCGGGCGCGGCTGGCTGTCGGTCTCGATGCTGGATTTCATCAAGGCGAGGGTCGTCACGGGCTTCGGCACCGCGGCCGGGCCGAGGCAGGTCGATTACGTGACGGAGCTCGGCGGATCGTGGAAGGCCGCGGTCGCCCAGACGGATTCCATGGCGATGACGGCGGAACCCGTGCTCCGGGTGACGATGCGGAACTCGAACCAGAACTTCCTGCGGTTCCGGCACTTCGGCGACACGCTGCCGTCCTTCATCAAGGGCAACTACAACTACGTCTCGCCGTCGCTCGGGGTTCCCGTGCGGTGGGAATGGAAGAACGGGCGATCGCTCTTCTTCGCGCCGACCTACGCCCTGCTCGCCTACGGATCGCGGCCCCCGCGCGACACGGCCAACGAGTACCGGGTGGGCAAGAAGCAGTTGAACCAGACGCTGATCCTCGCGATGGGTTACACGTCGAAGTTCTACGCCTACTCGTCGTGGACGTTCGGGTACGCGGTGCAGGTACAGAAGTCGAACAACCGGTTCGAGAAGTTCCTGCCGTACAACTACACCGGGCATCTCTTCTACACGTCGCTAGATATCACATACTAGCCTGATATAATCTCCCCGTTGGGGGCAGTAGCTCAGTTGGGAGAGCGCGTCGTTCGCAACGACGAGGTCACCGGTTCAATCCCGGTCTGCTCCACGTCATTGTGGCCATGCTGAATGATGCGGTGTTGCTCCTGAACTCGACGTACGAGCCGCTGAACGTGATCAACGTGAAGCGGGCCCTTCGGCTCGTCCTGACTCGCAAGGCCGACCCCGTCGAGGCCGACGGCGCGATCGTACACACGATCACGAGGTCGTTTCCGCTGCCGGTCGTGGTGCGGCTGGCCTACTACGTGCGGCGGCCCAACCAGCGGGTGAAGTTCACGAAGCGGACCGTGCTCGCGCGGGACCAGCACACGTGCCAGTACTGCGGCGCGCAGACGCGCGACCTCACGCTCGACCACGTCCTGCCGAAGACGCTGGGCGGTGAGACAATCTGGACCAACGTCGTGGCGGCCTGCAAGAAGTGCAACGGCGCGAAGGGCGGCCGCACGCTGAAGGAGGCGGGGCTCAAGCTCCGGCGCGCGCCCCGCGAGCCGCGGTTCCTGCCGTACCTGCGGCTGGTCAAGAACTCCTACCAGCGGGCCTGGGACAAGTACCTGTTCACGGACCCCGAGAGCCCGTTCCTGCTGCGCGGTCCCCTGCCCGTGGCCGTCCCGGGCCGCGTGCATCGCCGCACCGCTCCCGCGTTGGCCTGACGACCGTGCCGTTTCAGGCGTGGGCGATCCCGTGGCTGGGTAACGAGCTCCCGAGGGCCGTCGTGGGCTATCTCTTTGCCGTGGCCTGCTACTTCACCGTGGGGGCGAGCCTGCTCATGGTCGTGCTCGAGCACCGGGCGCAGCGCGAAGGGAACCAGTTCCTGCTTTCGTTCCTCCAGGATTGGAGCCGGTTCATCCTGCTCATGACGACGGTCCTCGGGCTCGTGCTCGCGGCGGGGGCGTGGCTGGTCGCCGCCGTCACCGAGCCGGCGGCGGTATTCGTCCTGACGCGGGTGTTGTTCTGGGTCTGGGGCATTCTCTGGGTGCTTGCCGGGCTGGCGCTGTGCTCCGGCCTCCTGCACTACAGCGGGTGGGGGGCCGTGGCGCCCGGGCACCACCTCGTGGTCGGTTGGGTGATGGCGGGCTGCGCCTGGGGCTCGCTGTTCGTGGTCAACGGCATCCTCGCCTTCCTCCTGGATCCCGGAGCCTGGCTGGAGACCGGCCGTCTGCTGGACGGCTTCTTTAACGCGACGTTCAACCCGTCGCTCCTCGTGCATGCCGGTCTCGCGCTCGGCATCGGCGGCCTCTTCACCCTCGTGGCCGGGGCCGAGACCGACCCGCCCCGCCTGCGGTCCGTGCTCGTCCGAACGGCCTCGTGGTTCGCGCTGGCCGGGTTCACGCTCGCGCCGGTCGGGGAGGCGTGGCAGGTCGCCGTCATGCCGCCGGCGGCGCGCGAGGCGTTGTTCGGGCCGTCGGGGCACGGTCCCGGCGTGTTCGCGATCGGTCCCGCGCTCGCGATCCTGATCGTCGCCTTCCTGGCCACCGGGCCGCTCGTGCGGACGGCCGTCACGCCCCGGCCGCTGGCGTTCCTGCTCCTCCTGCTCGGATTGGCCGCCGCGGGCGTGAGCGGCTGGTCGCGCGAGGCCGCGCGCGCCCCCTGGGTGATCTCCGGGTATCTCCAGGTCAACGGACTGGGGCCCCGGGAAGCTAATGCCGCGCGCGTCGAGGGCTTCCTGCGCCGGGCCCGGTACGCCCGCTCGCGGACGACCGCGAACGCGGCTGCCGGGGAACCCGCGTCCGCGGGTCAGGAACTCTTCCGGTTCCAGTGCGGGTGCTGCCACACGACCACCGGGGTGCGCGGCCTGCGCCGCATCGTGCAGGGGTGGGATGTCGAGACGATCGACCACCAGCTTGGACGCCTCGAGAAGCTGCGGGGGGTGATGCCGGCATTCGCCGGGACGGACGCCGAGCGCCGGGCGTTGGCGCGCTGGCTCGCGTCCCTGGCGGTCCCGAAGGGGGGGAAGCCGTGAGCGGCGTGCCCGGTCCCGGCCTGTTCCCGCTTCCCGCATCGCCGGGAGTCCTGCGGGGACTCGAGCTCGCGATGGCCGTCGTGGCGGCGGTTCCCGCGTCGCTCGCCCTGGGGTGGCCCGTGCTCACGCTCGTCGCGGAAGCCGTCGGGCGGGGCGGCGCGGAGATCTCGCTGCGGCGCCTCGCCGCCTGGCTCGCGCGCCGGACGCCCGGCGCGGTCGTGCTCGCGATCGGGCTCGCGTTCCCGCCCTTCCTGCTCGGCCTCGCGCTCTACGGGGAGGCCGTCCTGAGCGCGGCCGCGCAGATGGCGTGGTTGTGGCTGGCCGTGATCCCGCTCCTGTTCCTCGGCGTGGGATCGTCCTTCTGGGTGGCCCTGCGGCGCCGCGGCGCGGAACCGTCCACCCTGCGGCCCTTCCTGCCCGACGTCGTCGAGAGCTACATTCTCGCGTTCCGGCGGCGCGGGATCGAGCGGGCGGGCGCCGCGGTGACGGTCCTCTGCCTCGTGTCCCTGTTGGGCGTGGGGTTCGTCCTGGTGGCCCACGGCGTTCTCGTGGCCCGGCCCGACCTGTGGGGGCCGGTCGCGGGGATCCCCGACGGGTGGGGCCTGCCGCTGCGCGATCCCCAGCTCCTGCCCCGCCTGCTGTTCGCCCTGCTCGGGGCGCTGGCGCTCTCGGGGTTCGCGGTGGCCTGGCACGGCGCGGACCGGGAGGCGGCCGGCGAGGCGGCCTACGGGCGGGCCGCGCTCCGGTTCGGGGTCGTGTGGTTCGGCGCCGCGACGGCGCTGGAGCTGCTCGCGGCCGTCTGGCTCGTCCTGTCCCTGCCCGGCCCGGTGGGGAAGGCCGCGCTGGCGGGCGGGGCGGGGTCCCTGCTGTGGACGGCATTGGGGGCGGCGGTCGCGGCCGTGACGCTGGCCGTCGTGGCCGCCGCCGCCGAGGAGCCGCGCCAGTACGTGCTGGGGGCGGCCGTCGCGGTGGCGGTGTCGCTGATCGCCGAGACGGCGGTTCGACAGCGGATCAGGGACGCGGCGCTCGCCGGCATCCCGGACATCGCGCTGCGCGCCGGCATGCTCCAGCCGGGGTCCATGATGCTGTTCATCGTGGTCTCGGTCCTGGGCGCCGGGCTGGTCGCGTATCTCCTCTGGGCCACCTCGGGATCCCGCCGCGCCTTCTGAGGCCGTTCCGCCTCCCGTGATCCTGTGCCTCGGCCTCTCCCTGCGGCAGGCGTCGTTCAATGTCCGGTTGGCCCGCGCGGCCGCCACTCTGGTCCGCGAGGCCGGAGCCGGGGCGGAGCCGGTCGCGCTGCGCGACCTCGGGATTCCGCCATACGACGCCGATGTCGAGGCGACGCTGGGGATCCCCGCGCCGGTGCACGACCTGGCGGAGCGGGTTCGCTCCGCCCGCGGGGTGATCATCGCCTTCCCCGAGTACAACCGGGCGATGGCCGGCGTGGCCAAGAACGCGATCGACTGGCTCTCGCGCGTGCGACCGTACGTCTTTGAAGGCAAGCCCGCGCTCCTGCTCTCGGCCTCGTCGGGGCGGGGCGCCGGCGCCGCCGCCCTGGCGACGTCCCGCCCCATCCTGGAACACGTGGACGCCGTCGTGTACGCGGAGACGTTCGGGCTGGCGCGCGCGAAGGAGGCTTTCGACGAGGCGGGCGTGATCGCGGATCCGGAGACGGCCGTCCGCCTCCGCGCGGTCATCGCGGGCTGGCTCGCCTCGCTTCCTTCCTGACCCCCAACGACAAGGCGCTGCCCGCGAGGAGCGTCACCGCGAGCGTCCACAACCCGGCCTGGTAGCTCCCCGTCCTGTCGCAGATCTTCCCGACGATCACGGGTCCAACGAACCCGCCGGCGTTGCCGACCGAGTTGATGAGGGCGATGCCGCCCGCGGCGGCAGTGCCGGTGAGGAAGGTGCCGGGCAGGCTCCAGAACGGCCCGAGGGTCCCCCAGATGCCGCCGGCCGCCACGCACAGGGCGGCGAGGGCGAGCCACGGGTGGGCCTGCTGGAAGACCCCGGCGGCGAGGAGGCCGCAGGCCCCCGCGGCCGCAGGTACGGCCACGTGCCAGCGCCGCTCGCCCACGGCGTCCGAGTGGTGGCCGATGGCGACGATCGAGACCGTGGCGGCGAGGTAGGGCAGGGCGGTCAGCACCGAGGCCTGCGCGTTCGTGAGCCCCCCGAAGCTCTTGAGGATCTGCGGCAGCCAGAAGACGACGCCGTAGTAGCTGATTATGAGGGCGAAGTAGGTCAGGCACAGGTGCCACACCCGCCCCGAGGTCAGCGCCGCGAGCAGGCCGGCCGCATGCTCCCCGCGGACGGTAGCGTGCTCGCGCGCGATGCGCGCGCGCAGCCAGGTCCGGTCGGCCCCGGGCAGCCAGGCCGCGTCCTCCACGCGGTCGTCGAGCCGCCGCAGGACGACGAGGCCGAGTAGGGCCGCCGGCAGCCCCTCGAGCAGGAATAGCCACTGCCAGCCCGCCAGACCGAGCGTCCCCTTCAGCCCCATGATCCATCCTGCCAGCGGCCCGCCGATCACGCCGGAGAGCGACGTCGAGGTCAGGAACCACGCCGAGGCCCGCGCCCGGTCGCGCGCCGGGATCCAGAACGTCAGGTAGTAGATGATGCCGGGGAAGAACCCCGCCTCGGCGAATCCCAGCAGGCACCGGAGGACGTAGAACCCGGTCGCGGTATGCACGAACACCATGCACGCCGTCAGGAGGCCCCAGGACACCATGATCCGCGCGATCCACCAGCGGGCGCCGACGGCCTCCAGGATCAGGTTGCTCGGGACCTCGAAGAAGACGTATCCGACGAAGAACATGCCCGCCCCCAGCCCGAAGACGGTCGCGCTGAACCCGAGGTCGACCCGCATCTCGAGGGCCGCGTAGCCGACGTTGACCCGGTCGATGTAGTTCATCATGTAGCAGAGGAAGAGGAAGGGGATCAGCCGCCACATCACCGTCGAGACGACGCGCTTCTCGCGAGCGATCGGGGACTCAGCCACCGGCGTCCTTGCGCAGGTGGACGACCCGCTGGGGGAACGGGATGTCGATGCCCCCCGCCTCGAGCCGGGTCTTGAGCGCGATGTTGACCTCGCTGCGCACGTCCAGCACGCGTTCGTACCGCGCGATCGTGTACTCGATGACGAGCTGGAGGGCGGAATCGCCGAACTCGGTGAAATAGACCGCCGGCGGCGGGGTCTTGGCCACCTCCGGATGGCTCCCGACCGCGTCCAGGATGAGCCGGCGCGCGCGCTCGACGTCCGTCGAGTAGCCGACCCCGATCGTCTGCCGGACCACGAGCGTGCCGTCGGGGCGGGCGTAGTTCGTGATGCTCTGCTTCACGAGGTCCGCGTTGGGGACCACGAGCAGGGTGCCGCCCAGGGTCTCGATGCGCGTGCTGCGCAGCCCGATCGTCCGGACGAATCCTCCCCGGCTGTCGGGCAGCTCGATCCGGTCCCCCACGCGGAAGGGGCGGTCCACCATGATCGCCAGTCCGCCGATCACGTTTGCGATCATCTCCTGCGCCGCCAGCGCGATCGCGAGGGATATGACGCCGGCCGCGCCCAGGAGCGCCGTGACCTTGATGTTGTACGCCCCGAGGACGGCCGTCAGGGCGAAGAAGAAATACGCGAGCCGGGAGACCCAGCGCACGGCCGGCATCAACTGCTGGTCCAGCCGGGTCTCGGAGCCGCGGCTCAGCCGCTCGAGGTACCAGGCGGCGCCCTCTTCGGTGAGCCGGGTGCACAGCCATGCGGCCGCGAAGGCGGTCGAGAGCAGCAGCAGTCCGTGCAGGTACGGCGTCACGTGCGCGCCCGCGATCCGGGGGTTGGCGGTCATGTCGTTGACGATCATGAGGAGGCCGCCCGCGAACACGAGCGCCTGGAGCGCCCTCTTGGCGGCGTGGGCGAGCCGGTCGTCGAGCTCCCCCTTGTGCCGCAGGGCGAGCGGGATCAGCACCCGCTCGACCAGGATGCCGAGAACCGATGCGACCGCGGCCAGGGCGGCCGCGATGCACCCCAGGATCACCCAGGGGTCGTTGAAGAGCTCACTCACCATGCGGGGTATGATACTCCAATCGGACCAGGGCGGTGAACACGACGATGCGACCCGAAGACGGACTGTACCTGCTGGACGCCGACCTCTCGGCCGTTCCCGCGCTCGCCACCGACACCCTCGTGATCGGGAGCGGGGTCGCGGGGCTCTCGGCGGCCCTGGCCGCGTCCCGGCACGGCGGCGTCATCGTGGCCTCGAAGGCCGAGGCGTCCGAGAGCAACACCCTCTACGCCCAGGGCGGGGTGGCGGTGGCCCTGGGTGCCGGGGACTCGCCCGCGGCGCACGCGGTCGACACGCTCGAGGTCGCGTGCGGACTGGCGGACCCCGCGGCGGTGGCCAAGCTCGTGGGCGAGGGGCCCGAGCGGGTCCGGGACCTGATCGGGCTGGGCGCCTCGTTCGACCGGGAGGGCGGCGAGCTGGCCTTCGGGCGGGAGGGCGGCCACGGCCTCGCCCGCGTCATCCACGCGGCGGGCGACGCGACCGGGCGCGAGATCGAGCTGGCGCTCCTGCGGGCGGTCAGGGCGGACGAGCGCATCACGATCCTGGAGCGCATGTGCGCGACGGACCTGCTGCACGCGGAGGGAGCCGTCTTCGGCGCCCTGTTCACGTCCCGGGAACCCGCGGGACTCCTGCAGGTCAGGGCCCGGGCCGTCATCCTGGCCACCGGTGGTGCCGGCCAGCTCTACCGCGAGACGACCAACCCGGACGTCGCGACCGGGGACGGCGTGGCGCTGGGCTGGCGGGCGGGCGCCGAGGTGGCCGATGTCGAGTTCGTCCAGTTCCATCCCACGACGCTCTACCTCGCCGGGGCGCGCCGGTTCCTGATCTCGGAGGCCATGCGCGGCGAGGGCGGGGTCCTCCTGAACGGCGCCGGCGAGCGGTTCATGCCCCGGTACGATTCCCGGGGCGAGCTCGCCCCCCGGGACGTCGTGTCGCGGGCGATCGTGAGCGAGCTGGCCCGCACGGGCGCGCCCAGCGTGTGGCTGGACATGAGCGGGATCCCGGCCGCGCGGCTCGAGCGCCGGTTCCCCCAGATCCTGTCCGTCTGCGCCGAGTACGGGCTCGACGTGCGGCGCCAGCGCATTCCCGTCCGGCCGAGCGCCCACTACTTCATGGGCGGCGTCCGGACGGATCTGGGCGCCCGGACGTCCGTCCAGGGCCTGTTCGCGTGCGGCGAGGCGGCGGCGTCGGGTGTGCACGGGGCGAACCGGCTCGCCTCCAACTCGCTCCTCGAGGGCCTCGTCTTCGGCCACGCCGCGGGGCACGGCGCGGGCGCCCTCGTGGAGGCGCGCCGCGGCCGGATGCCCCCCATGCGGCGGCTCGTTCACGCGCCGTCGCGCAAGACGATTCCCCTCGATGTCGAGGACGTGATCCGCAGCCTCAAGAGTCTCATGTGGCGGGCGGCGGGGGTCGTGCGCCGCAGGGAGGACCTCGAGGCGGCCCTCGAACAGCTCCTGTTCTGGGAGCAATACGTCTACCAGGGCGAGTTCCGCACCGCCCGGGGCCTCGAGCTTCAGAACATGCTCCTGGTGGCCGAGCTCATCATCCGCGCCGCGCTAGCCCGCCGCGAGAGCCGCGGCGCCCATTTCCGGACGGACTTTCCCGCCCGGGACGACGCCGCGTTCGGCCGCCGGCTGGTCTTTTCCCGTACCACGCCGCTCCCCTGAGAGGGTAGAATAGAGGGCGGGGAGACTGCATGGCCATATTGCGCGAAGCAACCAAGGAAGTTATCTGCAAGATCGTCTACCACGGCGCCGGCCGGAGCGGGAAGACGACCAGCCTGCTGCATATGAACCACCGGCTCGCGCCGGGCCAGCGGGGCCAGTTCATCACCCTGGAGACTCCGACCGAGCGCACGCTCTTCTTCGACCTCCTTCCGGTCAAGGTGCTGGCGGGCGGGTACTCGTTCCGCTACCTCGTCTTCGCGACGCCGGGGCAGGAGTACTACCACGCGAGCCGGCGGTTGGTCCTCAAGGGCGCGGATGCCATCGTGTTCGTCGTGGATTCCCAGCGCGAGCGTGCGCAGGACAACTGGGAATCGTGGGAGCTCCTGGAAAAGAACCTCAAGGAGCTCGGCCAGCGCGCCGACGCCCTTCCGCTCGTCATCCAGTACAACAAGCGGGACCTGCCGAACGCGATGCCGCTGGAGGAGGCCGAGCGCCGCTACAACGTCCGCCGGTCGTTCTCGTTCCCCGCGATCGCGCGGACCGGCCAGGGCGTGTACGAGACCTTCCTCACGGCGGCCAAGCTCGCGCTCACGCGCCTCTCCCTGCCCGGGGCCGAAAACGCGATGGGGGAGCTGTTCCACTCGCTCGTGATCACGGAGGACGACGGCGACCGGCTGACGAAACAGCTCGCGAAGCTGAACATCGAGAGTGGGGCGACCACCTCGTTCCTCGTGGAGGAGAGCAGCGGCATCATCGCCTCCGCGGGCACCTTGCCCGCCGGGGACCAGGAGGCGCTGGGGGCCATCCTGGCCTGCAACTTCATGGCCGCGCAGGAGCTGGCCGGGAACCTCGCGGGCGCGAGCTTCGCGGGCACCGTCCAGCGGGGCCGCCAGTGGATCCTCCGTTCCATGCGCGTGGACCAGCGCAGGTTCGTGGTGACGGCCTGCGGGCGCGGCGCCGCGTCGCGGAAGGTACGGGACGCCATGCTCTACGCGCGCGGAGCGCTGGGGGCGCAACTCAAGATGGTGGACCAGATGTCGCCGAACCGCCTCAGGCAGGCGCACGAGGTCTTCAGCTCGGTGACCGCGATCGCGGTCCACGAACTGGGAAAGGCGTAACGTGGCCATCGGCGACGCCAACGTCGGGTTCACGCTGACGCCGCAGGGGCGGATGCGGCTCATCCGCCTCCTGGACACCTTCGCCGAGCAGCTCCCGCAGGCTTCGGCGTTCCTGACCGACCTCGCCGGACGGATCGTCGAGATCGCGCGGAAGCCGGTCGGCGTCAAGCTCGAGGAGATCTCGGCCCTGGCGGCCGGCTGCTACGCCTCGACGCACCAGCTCGCCGGCGCGTTTCAGGAGAAGAACTTCGCGCTGGCGTTCCAGCACGAGGACGACCGTCAGGTCCTCGTGTGGCCGGTGGGGGAGCGGGCCCTGCTCGTCGTCCTCCTGCGGGGGGTGTCCGCGCTCGAGGACCTCGAGGAGAAGATGGAGGGTCCGCTCGGGGCCGACCTCGCCGCCGTGGTGCAGGAGGCGCGGGAGCCGCTCCAGTCGGTCCCGCCGCCCCGGATCGAGCCCGCCGAGGTGCCTCCCGAGGTGCGCGCGCTGGAGCGCGCGCTCACGGAGCTGATCATGGACCTCCAGGCGAAGCATCCCACCGGGTTCACGCCGGAGGTTTCTTCCAGGCTCCTGCACGCCCGCGAGGACCTCGCCCGCGCCATTGCCGGGGGCGACTGGCCGCGGGCCGGCGAGCTCTGCGCCTCCACGCGCGCATGGCTCGGCCAGGTGTTCCCGGGCTGAGGCCCCCGGTGGGCAGGGCAAAGTGAACTACCGGTCCCTCGTCTACCGCGGCATCGCCATCGCGCTCGTGATCTTCTTCGTCGGCGTGATGTTGGGCCTCGCCCGGATGACGTGGAACGGGGAGCCCCCCAGGGCGATCCTCCGGTTTCTCGCCGGGTTTGCCCCCCTCTCGGTCATCAGCGGCATCCTGATCTCCTGGGCGTGGGAGAGCGCCACGGCTTCGTCCCACGGCTTCTACGCCGGCGGCGCCGGGGTGCCGGGGCCGATTCTCGACCTGTCCCGCATCCGGTCGCACCTCAAGCGCGAGGAATGGGACCTGGCGCGCTCCGCGCTCGACCGGCAGTGGGCGCAGTACCCGGGCAACGGCGACCTCCTGCGGGAGTACGAGCGCTACTTCGTCGACGCGCTGGGCGCCCCGAGCGGCGCAGTCAAGTTCTTAGAGGAGCAGGTGCCGGTCCTCAAGGGGGACGACCGCGCCTACGCCTTCATGCGGCTGGCCGAGCTCCACGCCGACGTCCTGCACGAGCCGGAACCGGCCAGGCACTGGTGCCATCGCCTCCTGACCGAGTTCCCGTCCTCCCCGCTCGCGGAACAGACGCGGGCCCTCCTGGACAGCCTGCCGCCCGAGCGACGCCCCGCGTGACGGCCGCGCGGCCCCGGTTCTCGGTCCTGATCCCGGCCCGCAACGAGGAGGCCCTTCTGCCCGCCTGCCTCGAGTCCGTTCGGGCGGCCTCCCGGGGATTCGAGGGGGCGGTCGAGGTCGTCGTCGCCGTCAACCGGTCGACCGACCGGACCAAGGAGATCGCGCGCGCCTTCGGGGCCGTCATCGTGCGCGACGAGAGCAGGTGCATGGCGAAGATCAGGAACGCGGCCGCCCGGGCGTCCACGGGCGAGATCCTCATGACGATTGACGCCGACAGCCGGATGAGTCCGGGGATGATCGCGGCCGTGGACGCGCGAATCCGGTCGGGCCGGTACGTCGGGGGAGGGGTCCTGATCCGGCCGGAGCGGATGTCCCTGGGGATCGCGGCCAGCGGGCTAGTCCTCTTCATGTACACGTTCTGGAGGCGCATCTACGCCGGGCTGTTCTGGTGTCGGCGCGAGGACTTCGAGGCGGTGGGCGGGTTCGACGAGTCCCTGACGAGCGCCGAGGACATCGACTTCGCGAAGCGGCTGGGGAGGTTCGGCCGGCGCACTGGCAGGAGATTCGGCATGATCTGGCGGGCGCACATCACGACGTCGTGCCGCAAGTTCGACCGGTTCGGCGACTGGCACCTGTTCACGCAACTGCCCGCCGCGATCCGTCTCCTCGGGGGCCGTTCCGCCCGCGACGCCGACCCGTACTATTACGACGTGCCGCGATAACACGACGGCGGGGCTCCGGGGTGGGAGTCTGGTCTAATAGGAGCATGGCCAGACGACGAATCCGGAAGCGGTCACCGCGGGCGCGCGGCCCCGCGCGCTCGTGGGTCGTGGCCGTGCTCGTGGTGGGGGCATTGGCGGTCGCGCTTTATGTCCTGACCCGTGGGCCGGGCGTTCAACCCGTCGCCAGCCCGGAAGTCCGGCTCGAGCGGACCGCGGACCATCCGGCGCGGGCCGCAGCGGCCCGGCCGCGATCGAAGACCTCCCTCGCCCCGTCGCTGGTGGCGGCCCCGGGGGAGGGCGGCCCGCTCGCCCTCTCCCCGGCGCCCACGTTCGGCGCCTCGGGCCCCGCGTTCCGGGTCGTGTGGCGCCGGGTCGCGGACCTGCCCGAGTCGCGGGCCAGGTTCGGCGCCGCCGTGGCCGGCGGGCGCATCTGGGTCGTCGGGGGCGAGTCGCGGAACGGCGTCCTCGCGTCCGCCGTCACGTACGACCCGGCCGCCGACCGCTGGACCCCGGCGGGGACCATGCGCGCGGCGAGAAGCAACCACGGTCTCGTGGCGGTGGACGGCCGCATCTGGGCGATCGGCGGGTTCAACGGCGAGGCGCTGCTCGGCGGCGTCGAGGTCCTTGACCCTTCGACGGGATCGTGGACGACCGTCGAGGGGGCCGGCGGGTCTATGCCCACGCCGCGCAGCGGGTTCGCGTGCGCGGCGGTGGGCGGCCGGATCTGGACGTTCGGCGGCGACCACCCCGTCATCGAGGTCTTCGACACCGCGACGCGCCGGTGGGAGTCCAGGGGGAATATGCCCTCGCCGTTGTCCGCCGCGTCGGCGGTTGTCTCGCGGGACCTGGTCTACCTCATCGGGGGCTTCGGGGGCGCGGCGGCCAGCCCCGCGATCCGCGTTTACGACACGCGCGCCGGCCGGTGGCTGTCCGACGCGGCGCCCATGCAGCAGGCCCGGGCCGGTCTCGCCGTCGTCGACGACGCGGGCGGGGCCGTCTTCTCGATCGGGGGCACGTTCCGGTCCCCGCTGTCCCTCGTCGAAGTCTGCCGGGCGCCGGGGGAGCCGTGGTGGGGCATGGACGACCTCCCCGCGCCGAGAGCGAACCTGCGGGCGGTCATCGCCCGCGGCAAGCTCTACGCCATCGGGGGCATGGACCGCGCGGCCGAGGTCTCCGTCTTCGAGGGAACGGTGACGCCGCCCTAGCCCCTGAGGAGGGACCCGCTCGTGGTGCCCGTCGCGAGGCCGAGGACGCACCAGAACTGGTGTAGGATTGGGTGTGGCCACAGTCCGTGCCTTCGGTCGCGGCACCGCCCGTCGGGCCGCGTTCGTTTTCTTCCTCTGTTCCGGCTTCTGCTCCCTCGTCTACGAGGTCGTCTGGCTGAGACTGGCGTACGCGGCTTTCGGTGTCAACACGGAGGTCATGTCCGTGGTGATCTCCGTCTTCATGGGCGGGCTCGCGCTCGGGTCCTGGTGGGGGGGGCGGTGGATTGGATCGCTGGCCCGGGGCAGGTCGGCGCTGTGGTTCTACGCCGCCGCCGAGGTCGTGATCGGCGCGGGGGCCTTCGTCGTGCCTCTGGCGTTCGACGCCTCCCGGCGCCTCCTGCTGGCCCACGGCCCGGCTGACGCGCCCGCCTACCTTGCCAGCTCGGCCTTCCTGCTGGCCCTGAGCCTCCTGCCGTGGTGCCTGGCGATGGGCGCCACGTTCCCGTTCGCGATGGCGTTTCTGCGGCAGGCGGGGGCGGGCGATGAGGGGAGCTTCAGCTACCTCTATCTGGCCAACGTGATCGGCGCGATGACCGGCACGCTGGCGGCTGCGCTCTTCCTCGTCGAACTGGCTGGATTCCGCGGGACGCTTCATATGGCGGCGGGGCTCAACGTCGCCGTCGCCGCATCGGCCGCCTGGCTTGCGACCCGGAGCGTCCGGGGCCGGGCCCCGGAGACTGCCCGCCACGCCAGCTCGCCGGCTTTGGCCGGGACGCGCATCTACCCGGTCGTGCTCTTCGTGACCGGATTCACGTCGATGGGGATGGAGGTTGCCTGGATCCGGAGCTTCACCATCATTCTCGGGAACCAGATCTACTCGTTCGCCTGGCTCCTGGCCGTCTACCTGTTCGCCACCTGGCTCGGGTCCGCGGCGTACCGCCGCGACCGCGCAGGGGGGCGCCGTCCGCAGTCGCCCGGTCGTCTGGCGGGGTGGGCCGCCGTCTTCGCGCTCTGGCCCGTCCTCCTCGGCGATCCCCGCCTCGGTCCGGAACGCCTCCAGGTGCTGATCAGCCTCATGCCCTTCTGCTTCGTCCTCGGGTACCTGACGCCGCGCCTAGTGGATATGCGGTCCGCAGGCCGTCCGGCGGAGGCGGGCCGCGCCTACGCATGGAACATTCTGGGATGCATCCTCGGCCCGGTGGCCGCCTCCTACGGGCTCCTGCCGCGCTGGGGCGCCCAGGCGACGCTGGCCATCCTCGCCGTGCCGTACCTCGTGCTGGCCCCCGTGCTGACGGGCTGGAAGGCATGGCGGCTCCTCGACGGCGCCCTCGCCGGCGCGGCGGCCGCATGCTTCGTCGGCGCGACCGGCTTCTCCCTCAGCTTCGACGGCGCCGTGGGCTCGGACCATCCGCCCGTGCGCCTCCTCCGGGACGCCACGGCCACGGTGGTGGCCTGCGGGCAGGGCACGGACAAGGACCTCTACACCAACGGCCTCGGGTTGACGCGGATGACGCCCGTCACCAAGATCATGGCGCACCTGCCCATGGTCTGCCTGACCCGCCCGCCGGAGGCGGTCGCGGTCATCTGCCTGGGCATGGGCACGACCTTCCGGTCCATGGCGAGGTGGGGCGTGGACACGACCGCCGTGGAGCTCGTGCCGAGCGTTAAGGAGGTCTTCGGCTTCTTCCACCCGGACGGCCCGGCGCTCGAACGCGACCCGCGGTTCCGGGTGATCATCGACGACGGCCGGCGGTTCCTGATGCGCACGGGCCGGCGGTTCGACGTGATCACCGTGGACCCGCCGCCGCCGGTCGAAGCGGCGGTGTCGAGTCTGCTCTATTCGACCGAGTTCTACGTGCTGGCCAGGTCCCGGCTCAAGCCCGGCGGAATCCTCCAGCAGTGGTATCCCGAGGGCGAGATCGCGGGCGGTCAGGCGACCCTGCGGGCCCTCCGTGGCGTTTTCCCCCATGTGCGCGCCTTCCGCTCCTGGCTCGGGAAGGGTGTGCATTTCCTGGCGTCCGAGCATGAAATCGTCCTGCCCGGCGAGGCCGTGATCCGCGACCGCATGCCGCCCGCGGCCCGGGCGGACCTCGTCGAGTGGGGGCGTCCGGCCAGCCTGCGCGAGTTCGCCCGGGGCATGCCGGGGCTGGAAGTCGAGGTCGCGGGCCTGCTGGACCCCGACTCCGCGTTCGAGCTGACCGACGACCGCCCGCGCAACGAGTACTACCTGGTCCGGAGATTGCGGCGGTGGATCTCGCGCACGCCCCCGGGCCCGGTCGAGCTCCGCTGGCCGTGGTCGCCGGCTCCCTGATCGACCGGCCTCAGGGGGGCAGGACGTAGAGGCCCGGGCGGCCCGTGATCAGCGAGACCACGGTCCAGACCGAGGCGATCAGGGATTCCCCCAGGATCAGCCCCAGGAAGAACGGCAGGGCGCGCCGATAGGCGGTCGCGCCGCCGAACGTCATCGCGCACCACTTCGCCAGCCAGCCCAGGAAGATCGAGAACCAGATGGCCGCGATGGCCCAGGTGCCGCACATGATGAACCCGAACGGCGTGAGCGGCCACCACAGGAACCGGGCGCGCAGGAACAGCATTCCGGCCGCCAGCGCCGCCCCGATTCCGGCGTGCGCGACGGACACGGGGAGGATCCGGACGCGACCGGCGGCCAGCCAGTCGTACGTACGGGGAGACTTCTGGTGGCCGACGAGGTTTCCGAAGTAGCCCTGCTGCATCTGGAGGTTAGCGAAGTCGTCGCCGTTCACGCCGCCGTACTTGTAGCAGGTCGTGATGCGACCGGCCGCCGAGGCCAGGATGGCGACGACGACCGTCACGCCGAACACGGCGAGGACGCGGCCCGCGTGCAGCCGCGCGAGGGTCGCGGCGCGGACGCCGTTCATGAGGTAGGGCATCAGGATCTCGCGCAGCGTGTGCATGAGCACGCCCTTCTGCATCGTGAGCCCGACCAGCGTTCGCGGGCCCATCCAACCGGAGGGCACCAGTCCCGTAGCCACGTCGTAGGCGGCCACATCGCTCACGACGAAGAGGAGCCCGGCCTCCGCCACCAGCCGCGTGAGCACGAGCAGGACGCAGAGGAAGAGGATGATCGCGGCGACGGCTGCCCACCACACCACGCCCGCGGCCATCAGCCACGCAACCATCCCGGCGACGCCGCCGGCGGCCAGGACGAGCGTGAGCCGGGCCGGGAGCAGGTCGTCGCCCGCCCGGCCTCCCCACGCGTCCCGGAGCCATCGCGCCAGGGACGCGCGCGCCGACCACGTGAGGAAGCCCGCGATCGTGACGATGGCCCCCGCGGCCTCGTGCACGGACACCTGCCGCCACCAGTCGCTGTAGAACCCGCCCTCGCCCCCGGCTCCAGCCCACGCGATCCAGACGTAGCTCAGCTTGTAGAGGACGAAGAATACCCAGAACGACAGCGAGACTTCGGTCGAGAGGAGAAACGTGAGCCCGATTATCGAGAAGTACACGTTCGCGTCCGCGAGGTCGAACTCGCTCCACGGCCGGTCGGGGAACAGCCCGTACGTGGACCAGCCGAGCTGGATCGCGGGGAGGGCGGGGTAGTACGACCGCAGCCCGTTCACGCCGAGCACGAGGATGGGCACGGCGGCGCCGAGCCAGACCGTGGGGGTAGTCAGGAACGCGTTCAGCCGCCTCCCCTCGGCGGGTTCCCGGGTCATCTCGAGCGGCAGGTAGACGATCGGGAAGATGAGCCGCTCGCGGTCCGCCCACTGCCGGAAGAAGAGCGACGTGAGCGCGAACATGGCGCCGTACAGGAGGAGCGCGAACGCGGACCAGACCGCGAGCGGCCGCAGCCACAGCCCCCAGGGAATCGACCGGTCCTTCGGGAGCCCCTCGAAGAACCAGCGCGCCGCGGAGCTGTTCGGGTCCCGCGTGACGACCATCCAGGCCGGCAGGTGCGGGAGCAGGTACGTGTCGTACCCGTTCGCGTTCGTGGCGTAGTACGCGGGGCCGACCAGCCAGCCGGGCAGGTACCGCATGAGCCCGGACGCCCCGATTCCCCCCGCGACCCCGATCATGCCCCACACGAGCAGGAGTTCGCCCTGCCCGAACCGCATCCGGGCGGGCACGAACGCGTTGAACCCCAGGATCATGGCGAGCAGGACGCCGACGCCGGCGGTGGGCAGGTGGTTGCCCATGAGCAGCGTGTTGCGCAGGTAGTAGTCGTTGTAGTTCATGACGAGGTTCATCGCCACCGCGCACAGCAGTCCGAGGCACACGGCCCGCGCCGTCACGGGTGATCCGGCGCTTCTTCTATCGTCATTCACGGCGTCATTATAAGGGCGTCGGCGTCGGCCTTCGCCGGACCTTGCCGCCGAAGCGGCGGTACGATGGGGGCGTGATCAGGGAACCCGTCCACAAGGCCCGGCCGCCGGAACTCCGGGTCCCGCTCCTCCTGAACCCCGGCAAGGGATGCGCCACCTTCCAGCGGTTCAACGGCGATCCCCTCAACCCCGGGGAGGCGTGGTCCGAGGAGGGCCCGCTTACATTCCCCCACGCCGACACGTGGGTTGCCGAGGGCTACCTACCCTCGACCGTCGCCTACTGCCGGTGGTTCTGGCACGTCCTCGAACCGGAGCCGGGGCGGATCGATTTCGATATGGTCGAAGGCGCGCTCGTCGCCGCGAAGGCCCGCGGCCAGTCCCTGCAAGTCCGGCTCATGCCGTTCGGCTCCCTTCACCAGCCCCAGCTCCCGGCGTGGTACCAGGCCAAGCATCCGCCGACGATGGCGAAGACGGACCCGCCGGGCGGCCGCAGCCACCTCGAGCCCGACCACGACAGCCCGGAGTATTTCGACGCGTGGGGCCGCGTGATCGCCGAGTTCGGCCGCCGGTTCGACGGCCATCCGGATCTCGAGAGCGTGGACCTCGCCTTCCTCGGGCCCTGGGGCGAGGGCGCGGGCGACGCGAAGCGCGAGACCGTGGACCGGTTCGTGGACCTCTACGTCCAGTCACATCCGAAGACGCTCCTGCTCGCGAACACGGACGGATACCAGTTCGAGTGCGGGGCCGCGCGCGGGTGCGGGTGGCGGTGCGACTGCTTCGGCGACCTGCGGGGGCGCAAGGAGGCGGCGGGGAAGCCCTACCTCGCCTGGAACCATACTTACGAGTTCTACCCGCAGGCCGTGGCCGCGGCGTTGGCCGCGGACGTGTGGCGAACCCGGCCGATCACGTTCGAGACCTGTGCCACGCCGCTCGGGTGGCGGAACAAGTGGTACGCGGGGATCGAGGACCTCGAGTTCATGCTCGCGCAGGGGCTCAAGTTCCACGCCTCGGTCTTCATGCCCAAGTCCTCGCCGATCCCGGCCGAGTACCTGGACCCGCTGGCCGTGTTCTGCGACGCGATGGGGTACCGGTTCGTGCTCCGCCAGGCGCGGTGGCAGGGCGCCGTCGAGCGCGGCGGCACCATGGACCTCGAGCTCTGGATCGAGAACACGGGCACCGCGCCGGTCTACCGCGACTACCGCCTCGCCTTCCGGATCGAGAGCGCGGGCGCGGAGGCGGTCGTGCCCGTCGAGGGCGAAGCTAGGGGTTGGCTTCCGGGCGACGCGATCATCGAGCGCACGGTCTCCGTGCCCCGCGGCCTGCCCGCGGGCGCCGCGCGGCTCTCGGCGGGGCTCGTCCGGCCGGGCGAGGCCGTTCCAGCCGTCCGGTTCGCGAACGCGGGGACGGACGCCGACGGCTGGTTGCCGCTGGGCGAGGTCCGCGTCGCATGAAGCGGATCCGGTACGAGCTCGCGGGCGGGCCGGACGCGCGGGACCTGGAGGCGGTGCGTGGGCAGGTCCTCGAGGTCCTCGAGAAGGTGGGCGTGGACTGTCCCCACGAACGGACGCTCAACCGGCTGGCGGGCGACACCGGGATCCGCGTGGACGGGAGCCGCGTGTACTTCGCCCCGTCCCTCGTGGACGCGACCATCGAGGCGTTCCGCCGCGCCGGGCCGCAGCGGGCGGTGCCCGACGAGGTGACCATCGGGGGGCCGTGGAACTGCTTCAACATCGAGGACATGGAGACCGGCCGGGTCCGGGCTTCCACCTCCCGCGATGTCCGCGAGATGTTCAAGCTCCTGTATGCCGCCGGGGGCGGGCCCGTCATGCTCGGGGCGGTCCGGGGCGGCCCCGTCAGTCCGGTCTTTCCGGCCGATATCCCGGGGCCCCTCCAGGTCCTTTACGTCGAGAAGGCGGGGATCGAGCTCACGCGGACGACCGGGTCCCTGCTCGAGTTCGGCGACGAGCGGATGGAGGAGATCGCGATCGAGATGCATAAGGCCGCCGGCCGACGCTACCGGATGATGGTCGAGTTCCCGATCAGCCCGCTCCGGTTCAACCCCCGGGGACTGGACAAGATCTGGACCTACCGGGACCGGACGGATATCGATCTTTACGCCGCGGCGGCCCCGATCCCGCAGGCCGGCGCCACCGCCCCGCGCGTCCTGCCGGGCGGGATCGTGCAGTCCGTGGCCGAGACCTACGCGGGCGCCATCACCGTGGACCGGATCACGGAGGGGCGCATCCCCGTCCGGCCCGAGTTCCGGCTCGAGATCTCGGACCTCCGGACGATGACCACCGCCTTCGGGGGCGCGCCCGAGTACCTGGTCACGCAGATGGCGATGCGGGACGTCTACCGGTACTTCACCGGGAACCCGCGGATCGAGTGCTGTTTCCAGACCAACGCCAAGCGGTGCGACCTCCAGGCCATGATGGAGAAGACCTCGTGGGTGGTCGTCCACGCGCTCGGAGGCTTCCGCGACTTCTGGTTCGGCGCCGGCCAGCTCTCGATGGACGAGGTCTTCAGCCCGGCCCAGTTCGTGATCGACCTCGAGCTCGGCCGCTATGCCGCCCGCCTCGTCCGGGGCGTGGCCTGGGACGACGAGCCGGGGGCGGCCTTTCGCGTGATCGCGGAGGCGGCGCCGGGCGGCGACTACCTCACCCACGACAGCACGATGGGGGCGCTGGGAGACCTCCACGAGTCCGACCTCTTCCCGCGGACGAGCGTGGCGCAGTGGCGCGAGGCGGGGGAGCCGGATCTCAGGGATCGCGCGATCGCGAAGGCGAAGGCCCTGATCGCGGGGCACGACCACCGGCTGGACGAGCGGGTCCAGCGCGAACTCGACCGCCTATGGGCGAAGGCGCAGGCGTTGGCGGGCGGTTGAGCGTCCCCGCCGTCCCGCCTGCTACCATTGACCGAGCCATGGGCCGGTTACTGCTCCGACTCTTCCTCGCCGTCTTCGTCGTATTCGCTTTCCTCCCGTCCCGGGCCGGGTGGGCGATGGGAACCCGGATGCGCCAGCCCAATATCGTCTTTATCCTCGCGGACGACCTCGGGTGGGCCGATCTCGGCTGTTACGGCAACCGCATCTTCGAGACTCCGAACATCGACGGGCTCGCGCGGTCGGGCGTCCGGTTCACGGAGGCCCACGTCTGCACCGTCTGCATGCCCTCCCGGGTCGGGATCCTGACCGGCAAGAACCCGACCCGGCTCGCCAGCCTGTACGGCGCCACCGAGCCCTGCCGCGCCACGCCCTGGGATTCCCTCCCGCCGGGGGAGGTCACGTACGCGGAGGCGCTCGCCGCCGCCGGGTACGCAACCGGACACGTGGGCAAGTGGGGCGTCCGGCACTGGCAGGACCGGGGGGAGCGCGACCGGGGCTTCGCGTGGTGCGCGTTCACCGAGGACTGGTACTTCCTGCCGAACTACCGGTACCCGTTCTTCACCGGCGAGAACCACTTCCTCGACCTGGCGCCGGCCGAGGACCCCGGGTACCTCGTCGACGCCATGACGGCGAAGGCGGAGGCGTTCCTTACCGAGCACCGGGACCGGCCGTTCCTGCTCACGCTCTCGCATTTCGCGGTCCACACGCCGATCGCGAACCAGGGCAAGCCGGAGCTGGCCGCCCGGATCCGGGAGCGGGCGAAGGCCGCGGGGGTCACGGTCACGCCCGACTACGGCGCGATCGTCGAGAGCCTGGACGCGAGCACGGGCCGGATCCTGGCCACGCTCCGGAAGCTGGGCCTCGAGGAGCGCACCGTCGTGGTCTTCCTCTCCGACAACGGGGGCGAGTGGAACCCCGAGACTCCCGGCGGCTTGGCCGTCACGTCGAACGCGCCCCTGCGCGGGGGGAAGGCGACCGTGTACGAGGGCGGGATCCGGGTCCCCCTGATCGTGCGGTGGCCGGGGACGGTGAAGCCGGGGACCGTCACCGCGGCGCTGACCGCGGTCGAGGACGTCTACCCGACCCTCCTGGGGATCGCGGGCGTCCCGGTACCGGCGAAGCAGAAGATCGACGGCGTCAGCCTCGTCCCCGTGCTCGACGGGTCGCGGGCGAGCGTCCGGGAGACGATGTTCACCCAGTGGGAGGGCGCGGTCGCGCGCCGGGGGCCGTGGAAGCTGATCGAGTACCCGCCGTACGTCCCCACGGCCGCCGAGATCGAATCCGGCCGCGCGAAGGCGGCGAAGAAGGGCAAGCCGTACACGCCGCCGGAACCCAGGCGGTTCGCGCTCGAGCTCTACAACCTCGCCGACGACCTCGGGGAGACGCACGACCTCTCGGCCGGGCAGCCCGGGATCGTCCGCGACCTGCGCCGCGAGCTCCACGCGTGGATGAAGGCCATGGTCGGCGAGGCGCAATACTCCCTGGACCGTCCGCGCGCGGACGCGAAGGCGCAGGGCCAGACCTACCCCGATCCCTGACGGGCCCCGCGGACTCCGGCGGCCGGGCAACGGGGTATAATCCCTTTCGCATGCGACTGGTCCAGCTTTTCCTCGAGGGCGGCGCGCGCCGCGTGGCGGTCTCCGACGGCGGGCCGCTCCGGATCATCCGCGGCGTGGCCACGACGATCGAGCTGGGGCGCCGGGCGATCGCGGACGGGACCGGGCTGGCCCTTACGGTCGAGGCGCTCGGGTTCGACGGAACCGCGGACTGGGACCGGGAGCTCGGGGCGGGCCGGGTACTGCCCCCCGCGGATCATCCCGAGCCGGCCCGGTGTCACGTCACCGGCACCGGGCTGACCCATCTCGGGAGCGCCGACGCGCGCGCGAAGATGCACGCGACGCTGGCGGCCGGGGATCTCACCGACTCGATGCGGATGTTCAAGCTGGGGCTCGAGGGCGGCAAGCCGGCGGACGGCGGCGCGGGCGTACAGCCCGAGTGGTTCTACAAGGGCAACGGCCTCTCCGTGGTCCCACCCGGTGGGGCTCTCGTCCGGCCGTCGTTCGCCCTCGACGGCGGGGACGAGGCCGAGATCTGCGGCGTCTACCTCGTCGGCGACGACGGGACGCCCTGGCGCCTCGGGTTCGCGCTCGGCAATGAGTTCTCGGACCACGCCATGGAGCGGATCAACTACCTCTACCTCGCCCACTCCAAGCTGCGCGCCTGCGCCTTCGGCCCCGAACTGCTGGTCGGCGGCCTGCCGGGCAGCGTCCGGGGCCGGGTCGCCGTGGTCCGGAACGGCGCCCCGGTGTGGGAGAGGGAGTTCCTGAGCGGCGAGGAGAACATGACGCACACGATCGCGAATCTCGAGGCGCACCACTTCAAGTACCCGTTCTTCCGTCGTCCCGGCGACCTCCACGTGCACTTCTTCGGGACGGGGACGTTCTCGTTCCGGGACGGGATCGCGGTCGGGGACGGCGACGTGCTCCGGATCGAGTCCGAGGTCTTCGGCCGCCCGCTCGAGAATCCCGTGCGGTTCGACCCCGCGGAGTTCGTCGCCGTGAGGGCCCTGTGAGCGGGATGGCGGTCGACGAGGCCGTCAGCGCCGCGGTCGCGGCGTTCCCGGAGTACCGGGCCCGCTCCCGGGAGGAGATCGCGCGATTCCTGGACGCGATCGGGGAAGGCATCCTGGGGCTCGGCGACGTCCTGCTGGAGACCTGCGCCGCCGAGACCGGCCTGCCGCGGGCCCGGCTCGAGGGCGAGCGGGCGCGGACCGTGGGCCAGCTCGGGCTCTTCGCCCGCGTCGTCGGCGAGGGCTCCTGGGTCCGGGCGCGCATTGACCGGGCCCTGCCGGACCGCAAGCCGGCGCCCCGGCCCGACATCCGGTCCATGCTCGTCCCGCTGGGCCCGGTCGCCGTCTTCGGGTCGTCGAACTTCCCGTTCGCGTTCTCGACGGCGGGCGGCGACACCGCCTCGGCGCTCGCGGCCGGCTGTCCCGTGATCGTGAAGGCGCATTCCGGGCACCCGGGGACCTCGGATCTCGTGGCTGGGGTGGTGTCCGCGGCCGTGAAGTCGGCCGGACTGCCGGCGGGGGTGTTCAGCCACGTGCACTGCGACCATGCCGGGGGCCTGGCGCTCGTCCGCGCGGCCGGGGTGAAGGCGGCGGGGTTCACGGGGTCGCTCGCGGCCGGCCGCGCGCTGTTCGACGCCGCCGCATCCCGGCCCGACCCGATTCCCCTGTTCGCGGAGATGGGATCGGTGAACCCCGTGGTCGTCCTGCCGTCCGCGCTCGCGGGCGGCGCCGCCGGGCTGGCGGAATCCCTGTGCGGCTCCGTGACCCTGGGCGTCGGCCAGTTCTGCACGAATCCCGGGCTCGTGTTCGTCCTGGAGGGACCTGGTACGGACGCCTTCCTCGCCGCCCTCGCGGGGCGCATTGCGGCGACCCCGCCGGCGGCGATGCTGACGGGGGCCATCCTCGCCGCCTACGTCGCGGGAGTCGAGCGGATGGCCGCCGTGCCCGGCGTGACCGTGGCCGGCCGGGCGGCGACGGCGCCGGACCGGCCGAGGCGCGAGGGCGCCGCCGTGGTCATGGCGGTGTCGGGCGCCGTCTTCCTGGCGACGCCGGTGTTGCGCGAAGAGATCTTCGGCCCGTCGACGCTGGTCGTTCGTTGTGCCGACAACGACGAACTGGAGGCCGGGATTGCCGCCCTGCCCGGCCAGCTCACGGCCACGGTGCACGGGACCGAACCGGATGTCGCCTCCCGCCCCGGGCTCGTCTCCCTCCTGCGCGACCGGTCGGGCCGGCTTCTCTTCGGCGGCGTCCCCACCGGCGTCGAGGTCGGGGACTCGATGCAGCACGGGGGACCCTGGCCCGCGACCACCGACGCGCGGTTCACCTCGGTGGGCAGTGCCGCGATCCTCCGGTTCGTGCGGCCCGCGGCCTGGCAGGGCTTCCCCGACGCCCTGCTCCCGCCCGCGTTGCGGGACGCCAACCCCTTGAGGATTCACCGGCTCGTGGACGGTGTCTGGACCGCGTGACCTCCGTGCGGGGCTATGATACTGGGGTGCTCCAATACATGAAGGGTTTCGCCAACCGTGGTTGACATCGTAATCGCGGCCCTGCTGGCCATCGGCACTTCGACAGCCGCGCCCGCGCCGGCCTCTCCGGTAACCGTCAAGCTGCTCTGCGACTCCGGCTCCATCAGGCTGGGTCAGCCGGTCTGGGTCGGGGTGGAGTTCCGGATGAAGCCCGGCTGGCACATCTACTGGCGCAATCCGGGCGATTCGGGAATGCCGACGTCCATCGCCTGGACGCTGCCGTCCGGATTCACGGTCGGCGAAATCCAGTGGCCGCGGCCCGAACGGATGCTCGAGGGGACCCTGGTCACCTACGGGTACTCGGGCTCCGTCCTGTTGATGGCGCGCCTGACCACGCCAAGGGAGATGAAGTCCTTCACCGGGCTCCACCTCGCCGCGTCCGCCTCGTGGCTCGCATGCAAGGACATGTGCATCCCGGGGAAGGCGGATGTCGTCCTCGATCTGCCCGCCGGAGACGGTCAACCGGGTCCGAATGCCGGGATCTTCGTCCGGACCCGCCGGCTCCTCCCCGCGCCCGGGGTCGCGCCGCCCGGCGCGTCGGCGGTCCCGCCGGGTTCCCCGGAGCCGCCGGGCGCCTCACCGGCCGGGGACGAGGACCTGGGGCTCGGGTTCTGGGGTGCCCTCCTGTTCGCGTTCCTGGGCGGCATGATCCTGAACCTGATGCCCTGCGTCTTCCCCGTGCTCTCGATCAAGGTCATCGGCTTCGTCCGCGAGTCTTCCCATCAGCCGCGTGAGGTGAAGGTGCACGGCCTGCTCTACGGCCTCGGCGTGGTCGTGTCGTTCTGGCTGCTCGCGTCGGGGCTCATCCTGCTCAGGGCCGGCGGGGAACGGCTCGGGTGGGGTTTCCAGCTCCAGTCGCCCACCGTGATCCTGGGGCTGGCCGTCATCATGTTCCTGCTGTCGTTGAACCTGCTCGGCGTGTTCGAGGCGGGCACCTCCATCGCCCACACGACGGGGAAGTTCACGTGGACCGAGGGCCGGGCCGGCGCCTTCTTCACCGGCGTCCTCGCCACGTTTCTCGCCACTCCCTGCACGGCGCCGTTCATGGGGACCGCGCTCGGGTACGCGATGACCCGGCCGGTCCACGAGGGGCTGGCCGTCTTCACCGCGCTCGGAGTCGGCATGGCCGCCCCGTATATGGGCCTGTCGTTCGCGCCCCATCTCAGCCGGTACCTGCCCCGGCCCGGGCGGTGGATGGAGACCTTCAAGCAGGTCATGGCGTTCCCCCTGCTGGTCACGGTCATCTGGCTGCTCTGGGTTCTCGGCCTCCAGGCGGGGCTGGCCGCCGTCATCACTGCGCTGGGCTGTCTCCTTGTGTCCGGCGTGGCCGGCTGGCTCTACGGGCGTTGGCACACCAGGTTCATGCGGGTGGTGGTCGTCCTCCTGATCGCTGGCGGCGTGCTGGCTACCGTGGCGAGCATGCGGAACGCGGCCCCCATGGGAGCCCCGGCGGCCGCCGGCGAATGGGAACCCTACACCCAGGGCCGGCTCGATGCGGCGTTGGCCAAGGGCGACCCCGTGTTCGTGGACTTCACGGCGGCGTGGTGCCTGACCTGCAAGGTCAACGAGATGACGGCCCTCAATGTCCGCGACGTCATGGAAGCGTTCCGCCGGCACCGGGTCGTGCTCCTGAAGGCGGACTGGACCAATCCCAACCCGGACATCGAGCGCGCCCTGGCCGCGTCCGGCCGTACCGGGGTTCCCCTATACCTGCTCTACACGGGCGGACGTGGCTCCGCGCCGAAGGTGCTTCCGCAGATCCTGACGGCCCGGAAGGTCCTGGCCGAACTGGACGCCCTGCCCGCCCGCAACTGACGGGGAAGTCCGGCTGGCCTTATCCATGCCTCCGATCATGCTGTTCGATGTCTCCCGGTACGAATGCGCAAGGCCAAGGGCGGGCCGGTGAACCGGCGGGCCCTGCTGGCGATCGCCGGGGTTGTGCTGGCGGTACACGCGTGGCTCGTGATCGACAACCTCACGATGGATGGGGATACGTTGAGGCTCGCGGGCAGCACCGCCCGCCTGGCGTCGTTCCGGGAATCGCTCTCTTGGCTGGGCTCGAAAGTGGTGCTCTATGCCGTTCAGCCGCCCATTCTCTGGGCGACCGCCCGGGCGGGCGCGGTGGTGTATCCGGCGTGGAGCCCGCTTTCGGCGGCGCGGTTGATGACGATTCTGGCCATCCTCGCGATCGCCGTGCTCCTGGCCATGCTGGCACGCGACGCGGGGGCCGGGCCGGTGGGCCAATGTGCGGCTTCACTCTTCCCGTTCTGCTGGCACGGATTATCGTTCCTGTCGGTCTCGTGCGACGACAACGTCGTTGCCGACGCGTTACGGCTTGCCGTCGTCCTGGCCGCGGTCCGGTGGCTCTCCCGACCGGCGGGACGCCGGCGCCACCTCGCGGTCGGAATCGCCCTCGGCACCGCGATGAGTTGGCATTTCCAGTCTGTTCTGCTCCTCCCCGCGATGGCGATCGCGGGAGCGTGGAACTGGCGGCGAGAGGGAGCGACGCGACTGCGGGAGACGGTCGAGGCGCTGGCGATCGGAGTCGTCGCCTGGGCGGCATGGGTCGGCTTCTGTGCTGCCGCTGGTCGCGGACCCGCACCGTCGGTGGCGGCATTGGTGGGGGCGACCGCCGAGAGCCATCACGATACGAAACTGTGGTTCCTGACCTCATCCCGGTCGGTCGTGGAGCAGGCGGCTGTCATCTGGGAAGGCTGGAGCCGTATGGTCCTCGGGTTCGAGTGGCTGAGGCCTGCGGGAGGATGGATCCCCGTCGTTGCGGCGATGGCGCTGGCCGTTACGGCGTTCGCGAGTTCGGCCGTCGCGCTTTCCGGAACCGTCTTCGGACGGGTACTGGCGCCGGTACTGGCGATCCAGATTGCACACTCTCTCCTGTATGAATCCGATAGTGTCGAGCGGTGGGATGTCCCGGCGATGCTATCGGGGCTTGTGGCGGTTGCCGCGGTCGCGAGGCTGAGGCGGTCCGGAGCGTTGGCCGAGGCACGCAGGCTGGGAATCGGCTGGGCCGGGTTGGCCCTACTCCTGGCCGCGTGTAACGTCACGGGATATGTCAGGTTCAGCCGCAACGCGGAAGCGGTGTTCCTGGACGTCATCGACGGGCGGCGGAAGATCGAGGCGATGGGCGTGGATTGCGTCGGAGCGCACTGGAGGTTGTGTCGCGCCGCCCGGGCCTTCGCCCCTGAGATCGGGCCCTGGGACTCCTTCGGCCGGGTCATCCAGGGCAGGGCTCCCGATGAGTTTCACCAGTATTGGGTCACCAACTGGTTCGTGAACTACCTCCTGATGTACGCGCCGGGATTCTTTGACCGGAAGGGCATGAGGTTGCTGTCGGTAAGCCTGGTTAGGCCACCCCCGAGGGGATTGTGGAGGCTCGTGCGGCAGGAAGGCTTCATCTATCTGGTCGAGCCGGTCCGACCATCGCGTCCCTAGCAGGGGCTCTGCAACCGGAGCCGGTTGCGCGGGGGAGTTCAGCAGGAGGAGGATGATGTCATGAGGAAGACGCTCGGGGCAGTTGTGCGGTGGATCATGGTACTGGCCGGCGGGCTGGTGCCGGCGCTGGCCGGCGCCAAGGCGTCGTCGAAGCCCGCGTCCCTGGCCGTCCGGCCCGCCTGCGGGGTGACCGGGTACGTGGTCGCCCTCGAGTACGTGTTCGGGACGCGCGGCAACGTCAGGAATATCGACGACCTCAACCGGCTATTCATGCACGACGCTCCCTGGGGGAGGATCAACCTCGAGCTCCAGTCGTATCCGCCCTTCAACCCCCGGAATCACGTGTTCGAGAAGGACTGCCTGGCGCTCACGGGAGTGCACGACGGCAGCACGAACTACACCGAGTTCGGCCACATCACGAGCGGCGCCATCCTCTCGAAGGCCACGTGCATGGCGCCCTGCATCGTCGAGTTCGTCGCGAAGCTGCCGGCCGGCCGCGGCGTCTGGCCGGCCCTCTGGCTGTACGACAACCACTCCGGCCGGCACGACTCCTCCGAGATCGACGTCATGGAGAGCCAGAACAACCCGCCGAAGATCGACCGGTCCATGATCTTCCAGTTCGACCACGGGCCGGGCGCGGGCGAGGTCCTGTCCGACCCGGGCGGGTTCGGGAAGGACGGCTTCTGGCGGCCGTACGGCGCCATGCCGGGCGGCGACATGTCCACGCGGTTCGCGGCCTACTCCGTCCACTGGCTGCCCGACCGGACGGTCCGGTACGTGGACGACCGGGAGGGGATCACGCGCGCGTTCCGGTGGACCGGCCCGGAGGCGCCCAACCTCATTGTCTACAACTCCATCAGTTCGGAGAAGAACGACTGGACGGGCCCGGTGCTCCCCGAAAGTTTCGCCCGCGACAACTCCGTCTTTCGCATCAAGTCGATCCGGGTCTTCGTCCCGCGCTAGGCGGCGGACTCGAAGTCTTATCCGACCCTTTTCGACGATGGCGGCCAGATCAGGTAATCCTTAGGGTGAATGAGGAGCGGGCCTTTCGCGAGCGATGCGAGGAGTGCGAAGGGAAATGAGTTGAACCCCAGCCGATGCTGGGACGGCGTCATGCGTCCTGTGATCCCGCCCGCCCGCTGATCCGAGTCTCGGTACGGACGGCCGCTCCGAGAGATCTGAAGTTTGACTTTAAATCTCTCGGGCGCTACTATTGACCAGTGCGATACTTGCGCCGGGCTGCCGAAGGGGTATTACGCAAGACTGCCCGGAGCTTCCCTGCCATCATGCTCACGGGCCCCCGGCAGTCCGGGAAGACCACTCTCCTCAGGCACGCGTTCGCCCGGTCGCACCGGTTCGTGTCGCTAGAGGACCTGGACGTGCGCTCGCTCGCGCTGGCCGATCCACGCGAGTTTCTCCGGCACCACGCCCCCCCGCTCGTGCTCGACGAGGTCCAGTACGCGCCCGGCCTGCTCAGCTACATCAAGACGGCGATTGATGAACACCGGAAGCCGGGGCAGTGGTTGATGACCGGCTCACAGGCGTTTCCCCTGATGCAGAACGTCGGGCAGTCGCTGGCAGGCCGGGTGGCGGTCATGGCGCTGATGCCCCTGTCATACCAGGAGTACGCCCGGGTGGCGGGACGCGCGGGCACCGTGGGAGCCGTGGTTTCCCGGCTTTTCCGGGCAAAGGGCGCGACAGCCGCTATCGCAGGGGCGCCCCGGTGTTCGCTCGGAAGCTGGCTCTTGCGCGGGGGATATCCGGAGCCGAGGTTGAAAGCGGGAATGGACATCTCGAAGTGGTGTGCGGGGTACGTGCAGACCTACCTCGAACGCGACGTACGAACGCTGGTGCAGGTGGGGGACCTGAACGCATTCGGAAGGTTCTTGGCATTGTGCGCCGCGCGGACCGCGCAGATTCTCAACCTTTCGGAGCTCGCGCGTGACGCCGGCATCAGCGTTCCTACGGCGAAGAAGTGGCTTTCGGTTCTCGAGGCGAGCTACACGGTATTCCTGGTCCAGCCCTATTACCGGAGCATCGGGAAGCGACTCATCAAGGCGCCGAAGATGTACTTCGCGGACACCGCACTGGTCTCGTACCTGTGCGGATTCCGGAGCGAAGAGACGGTCTTGAAGGGGCCGATGCGCGGGGCGATCATGGAGACCGCCGTGGTCTCGGCGTGCTACAAGGCCTACGCGAACATGGGAGAGAAGCCCGGTCTGTTCTACTGGCGGACGTGGGACGGGGAGGAGGTAGATCTCTTGTTGGAATGGGATGGAGGCCTCTTCCCGATCGAGGTCAAGGCGACAGCCACGGTGACGGCGGAGGACGGGAAGACCGTGGCGGCATGGGTGGAACGCGCCGGAGGAGGCAGCGGGATCGTCGTGGCTGATATCCCGAGTGCCATTCCGCTCAGGCCGAATGTCACAGCTGTTCCATGGCACTGGTTGTAGCCTGACCGCGCTAGCTCCCTGCGAGGTGGCGCCGCGGCGACCGGCTATTCCAACACTGTCAGGGCGGTCCGCGCCGGCGCAATGTAGGCGCGGGGCCCGTTCGCGTTCGGCGTTCCCTCCCGGTCGGACCAGCGCGCCGCGACCTCGATCGTGTAGCGGCCCGGGGGCGCCGGGTGCGAGGTGCCAAGGCGCGGCCGGATGTGGCCGTCCCAGCCCGCAGAGAGCTTCGCGTCGTGCCCGGGCCCGATCCGGGTCCCGAGGAGGCCCCCGCTCGGGCAGCCCATCGCGTCCCGGTCGTCCACGCGCACGCGCGTGCCGCGCGGGTCGCGCACGATCAGGTCCCACGACCCCGTGCAGATCAGCGAGGGATTGGTCCAGACGGGCCCGGAACTCCGGTTGGCCAGCCGGAGGGTGAAGACCGCCCGGTCGCCGGGGCGCAGCCGCGGGCGGTCCGCCTCGAGCACGAGCTCCACGCCGACTGGGCCGGCGGGCGGCGTGTCGTCGCGGCCGGACGCGAGCACGCGGCGCGTCCATTCCGCCTGGTCGAAGGCGCCCGGGGGGAACTCCTCCTGCTCCACGACCCGCCCCCCGGCGTCCACGACGTAGCGCGCGCCCAGGATCGCGGCGAACGACACGCCCCGCTCCGGGGGCGTCGGCGCGTACTTCACGTTTCCGCGGGGCTCGCGCGCGGCGGACTTGATCCAGAATCCCGCCTGCCGCTTGTACGCGAAGAAGACCTCCAGCCGCCTCGCGTTCGGGAGCCACGCCGGCCGGTAGATCACGAGGTCGTAGGCCGGCAGGTCGCGCAGGATCCTGCCGCCCGGCCGGGCGCGCAGACGCTCGCGGGCCCGCCGAAACTCCCCGTCGACCGCCGCGCGCTGCGCGATCCGGAGGGCGTCGAACCGGTCGCGCAGCTCCCGCAGCTTGCCGGCCAGCGTCCAGGGAATCTCCGGGAGGCCGTCGAGGATCCGCAGCGAGCGCACGGCGAGGTGCGGGCCGCGCACCGGCTCTCCGCCGAGCTCGACGAGATGGACCGGTTCCGTCACCCCGAACGTGCGCGCCGCGGCGGGCTCAGCCTGGGACGACCCGGCCGGGGCGAAGGCCGGAACGTACACCCTGCCTCCCGCCAGCAGGCGGTACTTCTCCTGCCGCTCGGACCTCGCCCACTCCCAGGAGAACCCGGGTTCGAAGTACACGCCCCACGGATGCTCGTCCGGCAGCACGAGCACGCCCGTGAGCGACTCCGGCGCCGCCGCGGCGGACGCCGCGACCAGGAGGGCGGCGAGCAGGTGCATACGGATGCTTATACCACCATCGGCTTGCTCGGAATGATCTCGGAATGGAAGCGATGATTCAGCTCAACGTCGCCTCAGGGAAAGCGGTGAGACTCTCTGGACACCCCACAGGGGTCTTCTTGAGGCAGACGGCGGCCAGAAAGCGGTGTAAAATCCATAGCGGAGAGGTGGCCGAGCGGCCGAAGGCGGCGGACTCGAAATCCGCTAGGGGGGAAACTTCCTCGGGGGTTCAAATCCCCCCCTCTCCGGATTCATGACCGGGAGGGGCTCATGCGCGCATTCACCATGGTCATCGCCGTGGGGCTCATCGTGAGCGCTCGGGCGGCGGACTCGGCGGAACTGGTCAAGGGCTGGAAGTTCGCCCTCGGGGACGGGCCGGAGCGGGCGGCCACGGGGTTCGACGACTCGGGCTGGAAGCCCATAGAGGCGGGCAAGCCCTGGGAGCAGGCTGGGTATCCCGATTACGACGGCTACGCCTGGTACCGGATCAGGGTCCGCGTGCCGGCGGCGTGGAGGAACTCCGAAGCATACCGGGTGAAAAGGGCCCTCCTGCTGTCGCTGGGGCCGATCGACGACTGCGATCAGACCTTCTTCAACGGAGAGCTCGTGGGCGGGACCGGCAGGATGCCGCCCGAATACGCCTCGGCCTACAATGTCCCGCGCCGGTACGAGATCGCGGAAAGCCAAGTGAACTGGGACGGCGACAACGTGATCGCGGTCCGGGTCTACGACGGCGGGGGAGCCGGTGGGTTGGTGGGGGGACCACTGGCCCTGCGCGCGCCCGCGGCGTCCGATTACATCGAGCTGGCCTTCGGGCTGGGGTCGGGCGACGGTTCGTTCCCGGCGGGGAAGCCGATGGAGATCTCGGTCGAGCTCAGGAACTCTTACGTGAAGGCGGTCGGAGGGAGACTCGCGGTCCGCGTGACGACCGACGACGGGAAGCCGGTCAGGGACTTCGCGGGAGAGCTGAAGGTTTTGAGAGGCGGGAAGGGGAAGAAGGCGTTCAGCTTCGATCCGCCCGCGCCCGGCATCTACCGCGTGTCCGCGTCGCTCGCCCTCGGCGGGGGGCTCGAGCCCGTGGAGAAATCGATGAACCTGGGCTACGCGATCACGGCCATCGACGATCCGCTGACGCGCCAGCCGGACTTCCTCGACTTCTGGGAGCGGACGCTGAAAGAGTTGGCCGCGGTGCCGCCCCAATACAAGGTCACGAAGAGCGGCAAGGATTCGACAGCCGAGGTGGACGTCTTCCTGGTCGAGATGCGCAGCCTGGGGAACGCCCGGGTGCGCGGGTGGCTCTCGGTGCCCAGGAAGGGCGGGCCGTTCCCGGCAGTGCTCATGGTGCCCGGGCACAGCGCGAACCAGACGCCGTTCGTGTGGTTCACGGACATGATCGTCTTCTCGTTCAACATCCGGGGGCACGGGAACTCGCAGGACGACGTGAATCCGGGGTTCCCCGGGTACCTGACTTACGGACTCGAGAGCCCGGACACCTTCATCTACCGCGGCGCGTACGCCGACTGCGTGCGGGCGGTGGACTACCTCGCGTCGCGGCCGGACGTGGACCCCCGGCGCATCGGGGTCGAGGGCGGCAGCCAGGGCGGGGCGCTAACGTTCGCGACCGCGGCCCTGGACCGCCGGGTAGCCCTGGCGGCACCGGACGTGCCGTTCCTGTCCGACTTCGAGAAGTACGTGGACCTCAGCGAATGGCTCGGCAACGAGTGGCGGGGGTTCGCGCGCGACAAGCGGATGACGTTCCCCGACGTCCTCCGGGTCCTTAGCTACTTCGACATCAAGAACTTCGCGCCCTTGATCACGTGCCCGCTGTTCATGGGCGCCGGGCTCCAGGACCCCACGTGCCCGCCGCGAATCAACTTCGCGGCCTACAACCAGGTGACCTCGAAGAAGGATTACCGCCTCTACCCCTTCGGCGACCATGGCGGCGGCGGGGACGTCCACTGGAAGCTCAAGCACGAGTGGATGCGGCGGCAGTTCGGCCTCGCGCAGTAGCGTTCCTGCTGGCGGCCGCGGCCCTCGCGGCCGGGGGATGGTTCCTGTTCCGTCCGCGCGACGACATCGCCTCTTCGCCGCGTCCGTGGGTGAATCACGACGTGGCCCAGCTCCTCGTCCTGGGGCGCCAGTTCGCCGCCGGCGACCGGCCGTACCTGGACTGGATCGATCCGAACCTGCCCGCGGTCCACGTCGCGTCGCACATGGTGATCCGCCTGGAGCGGGAGACCGGCATCCGGGCCGTGTACCTCTACCACGCGGGTGTCTTGCTGCTGGCTCTCCTGGGGTGCTGGGTCCTGGCTGCATTGACCTCGCCGTTGGGGACATGGCGTGCCGTGGCCGTCATCACGGCTTACTTGGGCATCGTGTTCTGCCCCACGATTCCGGCGACTTCGGACTTCGGCCAACGGGAGCACATTCTGACGCTCGTCCTCCTGCCGTGGCTGGTCTGGCGGACAAGACTTGGAGCCGAGCCTTCTCCCGTCCTGCGCGGTCTGCTCGCGTTCCTCCTGGGGTGGTGGGGTGGCGCGAAGCTGGTCTATCTCGCGGTGCCGCTGGCCGTCGAAGCCCTCCGGTGGCGGACGGGACCGCGGCTGCGGGCCTTGGAAGCGGTCTGCTTCACGGCCGGGCTGGCGGCGTCGGTCGTGCTCTGCCGGTTCCTGTGGCCGGGGGCCCTGACCGCGTTCGTGACCACGGTCCTCCCGCTCCTGTCACCGACCCGTCCCGGCGCTGCATTCACGATTCCCCTCCGGGGCTTCCTGGGCCAGCCGCAGTTGCTTACCGGCGCCGCGGGGACCGCCGTGCTCGCGCTCCTGCTCTGGCGGGCCCGGCGGCGCGGGCTGGCGGGGGCCGCGGAATGCCGGGCTTGGGGCGCGGCAACGGTCGCGGCCGCGATCGCCATGGTCATCCAGCGCAAGGGATTCGCCTACCACGCCATCCCGCTCACGGGCATCGTCGTGATGGGGGCTATCCTCGCGCTCTGCCGCGTCACTGGCGGCCGGGTGGCGGCGACGGCGGCGGCGGCGTTCGCCGTGCTCTGCTTCGCGTCCTTCCGGGACCCGGGCCGCTTTGGCCTCGAGGACGTCACCCCGCTCACGGCGCTCGCCCGGCCCGGTGAGGCGGTCATGGTGTGCTCGACCGACGTCCTCTACTCGCGGGACGCGGACCACCTCGGGCTCCGGTTGGCCGGTCCGTGGGGTATCCACTTCGCGCTCGCGGGCGTCCTGGCGGAGCCGGACCCCGGGCGGCGGGCGGCCGCGCTGGCCGCCTACCGGGCCCGGATGACGGATTCGATCTCGCGGCTGCACTGCGGACTCGTCCTCGTGCGCGAGGTGCCCGTGCCCGGGTGCGGCACGCTCGAGGACGCGCTCCGGCCGGCGGGAGGGTTCCTGCCGCCGGGTCCCTGGCGCCGCCTGGCGCCGGCCGACGTCCAGCGCCGGTTCGGCGGGGATGGGGCGTGGGTGGTCTACCGTAGAGGACCGGGTATTGGGTTACGTGGTGGCATCTAGTAGAATTCAGGCGATGGCAACGGTCCAGGATCCCAAGTCACGCCCCAATCGGCGGCGGTATCTTGAGGCGCTCGCGCGGATGAGTCCCGAGGACAAGCTGCGCAAGGCCTTCGAGCTCACGTCGTTCTGCCGGGCGCTCCTGGCGGCAGGCCTGGCGTCCACCTTTCCCGGCCTCTCGGAGGAGGAGCGCCGTCGGCTGTACCTGGTCCGGCTGGACCGATGTCACAACAAGACCTTCTGATCGCCGTCGTCCGATTCCTGGAAGCGGATCGCCAGCGCTACCTGATCACGGGCTCGATCGCGTCGAGCTTGCTGGGTGAACCGCGGGCGACGCACGACATCGACCTCGTCGTGGCCATGACGCCGGAGGCCGTGCTCCGGCTCGCGACCGCCTTCCCGCCGCCCCGGTACTACCTGGATCCGGAGGCGGCCCGCGACGCGACGCTCCGCCGCGGGATGTTCAACCTGCTCGATTCGGAGGAGGGGGACAAGGTGGATTTCTGGATGCTTCGCGACGAGGCGTTCGACCAATCGTGCATGAGTCGCCGCGTGGTCGTGGAGGCCTTCGGCGTCCGGCTCTGGGTGGCCAGCGCGGAGGACCTGGTGCTGGCCAAACTGCGGTGGTCGGTCCAGTCGGGGGGGAGCGAACGTCAATGGCAGGATGCCTTGGGGGTGTTCGATCTCCAGCGCTCCCGTCTCGATCTCTCCTACATGCGGACCTGGGCGGACACGCTGGGAGTCCGCGCCCTTCTCGACCGGCTCGAATCCGGCTCCGCGCCGGACTGACCTCGCGGGACGTGATGTCGATAGGATCCGGGGCCGTCCGTCCGCTTGCGTCGGCGGTGTTCGTGGCGGCGGCGCTGAACGGCGTCGCTCTCGGCATGGCGCCAGCGTGGCGGGATCCCGCGCAGCCCATCGACCGGCGCGTCGCCGACCTCGTCGCGCGGATGACGGTCGAGGAGAAGATCGCGCAGATGGGCACGGACGCCCCCGCCATCCCGCGGCTGGGCGTGCCCGCGTACAACTGGGCGGGGGAATGCGTGCACGGGATCGTGGCCGAGGGCGCGTCGATCTTCCCGCAGGCGATCGCGCTGGGGGCGAGCTGGGACCCGGACCTCGTTCATGCGGCCGCGGAGGCGATGGGCGACGAGGCGCGGGTCCTGCACCGCCGGGGCCGAACCGGTCTCACGTTCTTCAGCCCCGTGCTGAATCTCGCGCGGGACCCGCGCTGGGGGCGCGTGCAGGAATCGTACGGCGAGGATCCCCTCCTCGCCGGCCGGCTCGGGGCCGCCTTCGTCCGGGGGCTGCAGGGCGGCGACCGGGCGCGTCCGAAGGCCCTCGCGATCGTCAAGCACCTGGCCGTCTACAGCGACGAGATCCACCGGCATACGGGCTCGGCGACCGTGAGCGAGGACACCCTCCGCCGCTACTACCTCCCCCAGTTCGCGGCCGCGATCCGCGACGCCGGAGCGGGCGGGGTCATGTGCGCGTACAACGCGGTCAACGGGACGCCGTGCTGCGCCTCGGAGAAGCTCCTCACGGGCGTGCTGCGGGACGAATGGAAGTTCGACGGGTTCGTGGTCTCGGACTGCGGAGCCATAGACGATCTCGTGGGTGGCCACGGCTGGCGGTCGAACCTGCCCGAGGCGGCGGGGACCGCGGTTAAGGCCGGGTGCGACCTCGACTGCGGGACGACGTTCGCGAAGGCCCTGCCCGTGGCGCTGCGGCGGGAATACATCTCGCCGGCGGATTTTGACCGGGCGGTGGGAAGGCTGATGCGGGCCCGGTTCCGGCTCGGGCTCTTCGACCCGCCGGAACGGAGCCCGTTCCGCTCGATCCCCGACGGCGCCGTCGACAGTCCCGCCCATCGCGCCCTCGCTCTGCGGGCGGCCCGCGAGGGACAAGTGCTTCTGGCCAACCCCGGCGGCATGCTCCCGTTCCCGGCCACGCTCACCTCGGTGGCCGTAATCGGGCCGAGCGCGGCGGTGAAGCGGTTGGGCGACTACAGCGGCTGGTTCACGCGGGTCGTGACCCCGCTGGCGGGGCTCCGGGCCGTTCTCCCTCCGTCCGTCACGATCCGCCATGCCAGGGGGTGCGAGATATCGCGCCGGACGCCGGTGTCGGCGGAGTCCTTCACGACGGATCCGTCGCGGCCCGGCCGCCGGGGTGTGTTCGCGGAGTGGTTCGCGAACGGCGATCTGGCGGGCGCACCGGTGTCCCGGCGCGAGGCGGTGGTCGGGTTCTCGCGGTCCCGGGACGGCCTCCCCGTGACCCCGGGGCGGGACGGCATCTCCGCGCGCTGGAAGTGCTGGATCGTGCCGCCGGCCACCCGTACGTATCGCCTTTCCGTGACCGCGCCCGGCCGGGTGCGGATGTGGTTCGACGGGAAGCGCGTCGTGGACCAGTGGATGGAGCGGCCGCCGACCACGGATACGGCCACGGTGGCCATGCAGGCCGGCATTCCACGCCGCCTCGACCTCGAGTGGGCGAGCGCAGACCCGGATGCCGGGCTCGAGTTCGGGTGGGATGTCGAGCCGGACCGGGCACTGTTGGAGGAAGCGGTGGCCGCGGCGCGGGCCTCCGACGCCGTAGTTCTCGTCGTGGGGACGGACCGGTACACGGAGAACGAGGGGGGCGACCGCGAAACGCTTGACCTGCCGGGCGACCAGGCGATGCTCATCCGCGCCGTCGTGGAGGCCAACCCGAGGACCGTGGTCGTGCTCGAGTGCGGGGGGCCCGTGAACCTCGACTGGGCGGCGTCCGGCGCGCCGCCCGCCGTCCTGCAGGCGTGGTTCCCGGGGGAGGAGGGCGGCACCGCGATCGCGGAGGTCCTGACGGGCAAGGTCAATCCGTCGGGGCGCCTGCCCCTCACGTGGTACGAATCGGCGGATGACCTCCCGCCCATGGAGGATTACGAGCCCGCGCACGGCCGCACGTACATGCACGCCAAGGCGCCGGTGAGGTTCCCGTTCGGGTTTGGGCTGAGCTACACGGAGTTCACGTACGCGAACCTCCGGGTCTCGCCGGTCCCCCTCCCCGCCGGATCGCCGCTCACGGCCGAGGCTGACATCACGAACTCAGGGGTGCGGGACGGCGACGAGGTCGTCCAGGCCTACGTGTCGGCTCCGGGCCCCGGGCGTCCCGTCCGGGCTCTCGCGGACTTCGCCCGGGTCTCGCTCAAGCCCGGGGAGACGAAGACCGTCACGCTGACGGTTCCGGCGGCGGCGCTCGACGTGCCCGGCACGTGGCATCTCATGGTGGGGCCGGACTCCTCGACCGGTCTCGTCGAGTCCTTCGAGGTTTCCCCGGCCCGCTAGCCACCCCCGCCGCTACATGCTGTTCTTCTTGATGAAGGAGACGAGGTCGCGGAGCCTGGCGTGCGCGAGCCCGACGACGGTGTCGGCGGCGCCGTAGTACATGGCCAGCTCGCCCGTCTTCTCGTCTAGGATCGCGGCGTTCGGAAAGACGACGTTGGGCACGTCGCCCGCGATCTCGTAGAGCTCGGTGGGCGCGAGCAGGTACGGGGCGGTCCGGTACTTGACCTTCCACGGCCGCTCCCGGTCCAGGATCGCGCCGAAGGCGCAGTAGACCATGCCGGAGCAGGTCTGGCGGACGCCGTGGTAGATGAGCAGCCAGCCGTCCGCGATCTCGATGGGCGCCGGCCCGGCCCCGATCTTGGTGCCCTGCCAGTACCCGGTCGCCTGCATGACGGCGCGGTGATTCCCCCAATGGATCAGGTCCGGGCTCTCGGCGTAGTAGATGTCGCCGAAGGGCGTATGGCCCTTGTCGCTCGGCCGGTGGAGCGTCGCGAACTTGCCGCGGATCTTGCGCGGGAAGAGGACGGCGTTGCGATTGTAGGGCAGCATGACGGGGCAGATCTGGCGGAACCGCTTGAAATCGCGGGTGACGCCGAGCCCGATGCACGGGCCCGCGGCGGGGTAGTAGCACCACGTCACGTAGTAGTCCCGCCCCATCTGCGTCACGCGGGGGTCGTACCCGAACCCGGACGTCCCGCTGTCGGGCAGCCAGCCGGTCATGGTCACGCGCCCGGGGTTGATGTCCCACGAGATTCCGTCGCGGCTGAACCCGGCGTGGATTTCGGAGTTGCCCGCCTGGGTGTCGACGCGGAAGACGCCGGCGAAGCGGTCGCGGAAGGGCACGACCGCGCTGTTGAAGATCGAGTTGGAGCCGGGGACGGCCCGGGACGTGATGATGGGGTTGCCGGCGTATCGGGTGAATACGGTCTCGTTGGCCATTTGGACCTCCCTGGGGACGTACGTGAAATTGTGAAATTCTCCGTCGAGCTTACGATACCAGCCCTTCGGAGAATTTCACAATTTCACGTACGTCCCCTGGCGTGCTCGCGGAGGTCCATGGCGACCTGGAGGGCGAGGGCGGTGGAGAAGAAGGCGAGCATCATGACGAACGGGGCCCGGGGGTTGTGGACGTACAGGGCACCCGCGATAGCGGGCGCGGGCGCCGTCATGACCATGAAAAGGACGTTGGCGAGGGCCGTGATCCGGGGCCGCTCGTCGTCCCGCATCTGGTTCGCCCAGTAGGTGTTGGCCGTGGACCACAGGATGCCGAAGCCGAGGCCCTCGGCCACCATGGCGCCCATGACGATCCAGAGCGCGCCGGCGGGGGCCAGGACGATCGCGAGCAGGTAGGTCATCCGTAAGCCCAGCCCGAGGTAGAAGAACCGGTGGATGCGCGCGAGCCGGATCATGGGATTGATGAAGACTAGGGCCGCGACCACCATCGCGCTGTTGATGAGCGGCAGGACCGAGATCCGGGCCTTGTCGAGCGCGAGCCCCCGGGGGTCGGTGAGGTAGAGATAGCCGTAGGTGAACCCGACGACGATGGCCATCCGCATCAGGAGCTGGTAGAAGAACATGAGCCGCAGGACCGGGCGGGCCAGGATCGTGCGGAACGCGTGGCCGTGGCCGTGCAGGAGGCCGCGGAGTCCCGCCCGGCGCACCCGCCGCGCGGCGTGGCCTGGTGTCCGGTCCTTGACGGTCCGCCACCGGATCGCGATCCCGGTGATCATGAGGGCCGCGCCGAAGACGAAGATGCCCCGGACCGTGTTCGAGACGCCCCAGGCGCGGACCAGGGGGGCGCCAAGCGGGACCAGCAGGCCGCCGCCCATGAAGTTCAGGCCGCCGAGGGCGAACAGGAACGGCCGGCGCGCGCGCGGCGTGCCCGAGAGGAGGAGCGAGATCCAGGCCGGGACCACGACCCACTGGAAGCCCTCGACGCAGGCGCCCGCGAGGAAGCCCGTGTAGCTGGTGGCGGTCGCGTAACAGATCATGGCCGTCGGCCAGAGGCACAGGTCGAGGAAGACGAGCGCGCGCTTCCAGCCGATCCGGTCCGCGATCCAGCCGCCGCAGAACGAGCCCGCGATCTGGAACAGGACCTGGGTGGAGCTGATCGTCCCGATCTCGATCTCGGAGAGCCCCTGCTCCCGCATGAAGATGCGCAGGTACACGACGGAGAACGCGGTCGGCAGGGTCCAGAAGAAGGACGTGAGCGCCAGGATCTGGGCGTTGCGCGAGAGCCCGCGGAACTGGGTGCCGATGCCCCGGAGGCGGTCGGCGACGTGCCCGGGGACCCGGACGGTGGCCCAGGAGACCAGATCGAGCAGGGGGGAGAACAAGGGCGGGGGGCCCTAGTCCCGGACCGGGGGCGGGGGGAAGGGGTCGCCCGTCTTCACGAGCCAGTCGCGCAGCAGTCCCCGGTGCCGGTCCAGTTCGGGTCGGGTACCGGGTTCCCCGGCAAGGTTACGGGTCTCGCCCGGATCGGCGGCTAGGTCGAAGAGGGTCTCGCGGACCGCGCCGCGCGAGAAAGCCGAGTAGGCCCAGCGGGTGGTCCGAACGGCGCGGCCCGCGATGTCGGAGTCACCGGATACCGGGTAGAGGGCGCAGAAGGCGGATTCGGGGCCGGAGGCCGAGGGATCAGCGATCACGGGAGCCAGGTCCGTCCCGTGGAGGCCGGGCGGGGGCATAACTCCGGCCAGCCCGCAGAGCGTCGGGAAGAGGTCCAGCCCCGAGGCGGGTCTCTGGCGTTCGACCCGGCCCCCGGTGACTCCGGGCCGGGTCACGATGAAGGGCACCGAGATCGCGTCCTCATAGAGCGAGAGCTTGCCGATCCACCGGTGGGCGGGGGTGCCCTCGCCGTGGTCGCTCGTGTAGACGACGGGGGTTACCGCTTCGAGGCCGGCAGCGCGCAGGCCGTCCAGCACGACCCCCACGGCGGCGTCGGCCTGCCCGACGAACCGGTGGTAGAGCGCGGCGCTAGCCTGCCAAGCCAGGTCGTCCCACCCCTTGGCGAGCGTGGCCGACCACTCGTGCGTGAACCGGGTCTCACGGTGAAGATCGGCCTCCCCGTCCGGCGGCTCCACGTTCGGCGGCAGGGGGGCGAGCTCGGCGTCGGCCACCGGGCCGGCCCGGTCGTACGCGGTCGGAAAGCAGATATCGTGCGGATTCATGAGCGATACCACGAGCAGGAACGGCCGGTCGTGCGGCCGGCGGAGGAAGGCGGCGGCGGCTTCGGCCACGGGGACGTCGGCGTATCCGCCGAGGTTGTGCTCCCATGCGCCGGGCCGCCCCGCGACCCGCACGGGATACCCGTTCCGGTCGGTCTCGCGCCCCCGCAGGGGTAGGTTGTCGAACCCGGGGATCGCGTCCCGCTCCAGCGGGTACTCCTCGGGCACGTGCCACTTGCCCGCCCAGACCGTCTCGTACCCGGCGGCGCGGAAGACTCCGCCGAGGGTCGGGAGGCCGGGGTCGAGCTTCTGGTGGTTCGTGGTCACCCCCGAGGCGAGCGGAGTCCGCCCCGTCACCCAGGCCGCGCGCGAGGGGGAGCAGAGGGGGGAGGCGCAGTACGACCGGGCGAACCTGACGCCCCGGGCGGCGAGCGCGTCGAGGTGCGGGGTGCGGACGAACGCATCGCCGTCGGCCCCCAGGGCGCCGTTGCGGTGCTGGTCGGTCAGGATGACCAGGAGATTCGGCGGCATGCGGATATTATATGCGGCCGTGAAACGCGACGACCCAGAGGGCTGCGAACGCGACGCTCCAGGCCGTCGTCTCCAGTCCCAGCGCCTTGACCGCCGCCGACGAGGGCGGACCACCGCCCGCGCGCAAGGCGGCGTCGCGGGCGCGCAGCCGCCACCACATGCGGCCGGCCAGGAGGGCGAATGCCGCGGCGACGATGGGCGATCCCGATGCGGTGGCCGCGATGACGAGCGCCGCGAAGGGAGCAAGGGGGGCGTAGAAGACGGAGGGCCGGGCGGGCGCGGACCTCAGGATCGTGTGGATGAAGACCGTCGTGGCGACCGCGTAGCCGGCCGGCCACGCCCACCACGCGGCCACGCGCCAAGGGGCTCCGGGCCAGGCCAGCACGCCGGCGAGCAGGGCGGGCACCGTGGGCGCGAGGCTGGCCGGCGCGAGCAGCGCCAGGTCGAGGGGCGGGAGCGCGGTGCGCAGGGCGAGGACGGCGCAGCCGCCCGCGGCGGCGAGCGCGACCGCGATCGCCCAGCTCCCGGCCGCCGCGGGAGGGGTGGCGGCGGCGACGCAGGCGGCCCCGGCCGCCGCGAGGGTCCAGCCCAGGGGGGAGCGCCAGTCGGACCGGCCCCGCCGGGGGGATCCCAGGATTGCCGCCGCGAGAGAGTGCATCCAGTCTTCGGCGGCCAGCCAGCACAGGAGTCCGGCCGCGAGGGCGGTCACGCGCCACACGGGCACGCCCGCGAGCGCGTCGAGCGCCGCGCCGCCGGCCAGGCACGTCAGGAACATGGCCCACGCGCCGTGTTCGCGCGGAAGCCGGAAGGTTGTCGACATGCTTCCAGAGTAGCCGTTCCGGGCTCGGGGGGCCAGTATAATGCCCGGACATGGGCATCAAGCTCGGTCTCGTCGGGGTCGGCGCCTTCGGCCGTGGGTTCGCCGGACTGTACCGGCGGCACCCGCTGGTGTCCCGGCTGGCGCTGTGCGATCTTGACCCGAAGCGGCTTGCCGACTGTGCGCGCGACCACGGCATCACGGAGACCTATCCCAGCCTCGACGCGATCTGCCGCACGGACCTCGACGCCCTCGTCATCATCACCCAGCCCTGGCTCCACGCGCCCCAGGCGGTCCAGGCGATGGAGGCCGGGAAGCACGTGTACAGCGCTGTGCCCATGGCGTCCGACGCCGACGGGAACCGGATGCTCGAGTGGTGCGACCGGATCATCGAGACCTCGCGGCGGACCGGCCGGTTCTACATGATGGGCGAGACGTCGTATTTCCGGCCCGAGGCCATGTATGCCCGGCGCCGCCGGGCGGACTTCGGGACGTTCGTGCACGCGGAAGGCATGTACTTCCACGACGTGGACCTGCCCGCATGCAGCCTGCGCGACGTCGCGAAGGCGCGCTGGGGCCGGGCCTGGACGCCGGCCAAGGCGGGCGGGATCCCGATGCACTACCCCACGCACTCGCTGGGGGGATTCGTGTCCGTCATGCGGGCCCGCGTCACGGAGGTGGCCGCGTTCGGGTTCCATTTTCCCGGCGACGACTGGCACCGCTCCGACACGGAGGACGGCAACGTGCTCGCCAACGAGACCGCCCTGATGAAGATGAGCAACGGGGCCACGGCCGAGATCAAGGAGTACCGGCGCGTGGGCGCGTTCGGCCACGAGGGGTTCAGCCTCTACGGGACGAAGGCGTCGCTCGTGGACAGCTTCGGACGGGTCCGGTGGATGACCTGGGAAGCGGAGGCGGACCTGACGCCCGAGGCGATGCGGGACCCCCTGCCGCCGGACGTCGCGGCGGCGTTCCGCGACGAGTCGGGCGAGACCGGGTACGGCGGCCACGGCGGATCCCACGCGTACCTCGTCGACGAGTTCGTCCAGGCGCTCTACGCCCGCCGGCAGCCGGCGATCAACGCGTGGGAGGCGGTCCGGTACCTCGCGCCCGGCATCGTCGCGCACCAGTCGGCGCTCCGCGGGGGCGAGCTCCTGAAGGTTCCCGACTGGGGTGCCCCCCCCGCAAGTTAATTAATCGTGATGCGGTAGCAGCCGCAGCCCGTGGTGTTGACGCCCGTGTAGGGCACGGTCCACCGGAGCCACCGCGTACCCGCGATCGGGTTGCCTGTGGTGAAGGAGGCCGCCGGCGGCATCGTCGCCGAGGCCGCGGTCGTGTAGGCCACCGTCAGGTTCAGGCCGTTCGTGTTGCCGCAACTCAGGGCGGCCGTCGAGGCCTCGGGCACGAAGGTGGTCCCGACCGGGAGCGCGTCGGTGATGACGAACGTGAACGCGCTCCCCGAGGAGAAGTTACTCCAGCACACCTTGAACTGGACGGTGTCGCCGGAGGCGGCCACGGTGAGTTTCGGGGTCTTCTGGAGCTTGACGTCGGCGGCGACCACGAGGATGGCGGTCAGCCCGTTGACGGACCCGTCTCCCGTGTCCATGCCCACGATCGTCTGCATGCCCATCCGGACGAGCGTGACGCCCAGGAATATCTTGATTCCGTCCTCGTCGGGCGCCGAAGTGCAGGCCGCCTTGCTGGACCAGGTGAAATTGTAGAGGTCCATCCCCGTGCCCCCGATCGCGGCGGCGGGATCGGTAGAGGTGAAGCTGGTGGTGCCGCAGTAGTCCGTTTTCGTCGTGCCGCTGGTATCCTTGACGATGACCGTGATCCAGAAGGTCTGGCCCGAGAACACGACCGGCGGGGCGATGAATTCGTAGTGGACGCCCTCCTGCAGGAACGGCGCCGTGTAGCCCTTCTCGGAGCCCGTCTCCGCGATGAACTGGGTCACGACGTTCCCCTGGAAAGCGTTGGGCAGGACCGTGATCTTGTAGTTGTACGGCGGGGTCACGGGCCACTGGGCGATCTGGAGGAACGCCACGCACTGGTCGGGTCCCGTCGTCGTGAAACTCGTGGTCAGCCCGGCGCCCGAGGTCATGTTGACGACCATGCCCTTCTTGGGGCAGAAGACGTCGATGGAGTAGATGTCCCTCACGCCGCTCTTGTCGGCGCTGCCCTCGTCCAGCCTGTAGTGGAGCCAGTACTCGATGCCGGTCTGGTTGCCGTCGGCGGCGTGCATGACCGCGCCGCCCGACCAGAGGGAGTACACGCGGATGCCGGCCAAGACCTGGATGGGTCCGCCCGAGATCAGCTCGACCTTGGAGAGCACGAGGCTGCTCGTGCCGACGTTGAAGAACGCGCCGTCGAGCGGGTAGATCCGGGGGTTGTTGGCGGCGGCGATCCCCGCCGGCGCCGTGTGCGTTCCCTGCAACTGCCACGTCCCGGAAGTTCCGTTCAGGTACGCGCACATGGGGGGAGTGGGGACGAGGTTGTCCGGGATGTAGCGCCAGACCCGGTATACGGCGTCCGCGACTCCGAGGTTGCCGATGACCACCTTGTTGGCCTGGGCCGCGGACTGGTGGATGCCGTAGAAGTTCGCCGTCTGGCCGGGCTTCGAGACGACGTTGCCGGTTTCCCGCGTCGGGAAGAACGCGGCCTCGTTGTCCGAGTGGCCCCCCTGGTTCAACTGGGGGTTTGTGAGCAGGCCCTGGTTGATGATGAGCTGGCCCTGCGACGACACGCTGCGGTAGGGGCCCACGTCCGCGAGCGCGGTCGTCGTGTCGTACGCCTGGCTCTCGGGCGCCAGGTCGTACGTCGCCCAGATGTCCCAGGACAGCGTGCCGTAATCCCACTTGAAGAGGTATACGGACGTGTCGAGGGTCGGGATGTGCACGCCGTAGGGGTCCATGCTCGTGTTGATCAGCGAGAGGCCGTCACCCCACCCGTTGCTCCACTCGGGTCCCGCGTAGCGTTTCCACATGTAGTGCATGAGTCCGGTGTAGGACAGCGTGGTCGCGGGGGCGTAGGTGTGGTTGTCCTGGTCGTGCGACGTGCAGTAGGTCAGGCACTGCCAGAGAGTGGGGGCGTTCGACGTAAGCTTGTGGATCCAGTGCAGGGGGAAGATGAGCGCCGGGCATTGCCGCGTCTGGAGGCCCATGATGGCCGACGGGTCCGCGACGTTGGTCGGGTCGAAGAGGGCGGGCACGCGTTCCGCCTTGCATCCCGCGATTCCGCCGAGGGGGAAGCCGGTGAGACAGGATCCCCAGTAATCCCCGATGGACGCGCTGACGCCCCCCGCGTTCGCCCAGCCCGCTCCCACGTAGTAGAGGCCGCGCAGCTCGAACTGGGTCTTCTTGTTCAGGGGCTCGAAGAAGAGGAAGTACCCGGGGCAGTTGGCCGCCCCCATGCCGTACCCGACGTAGCTCGTGTACATGGTGGGGAGGACGATGGGCGCCAGGTGCGCGAAGTTTCGCGGCTGTCCGGAGTAGCCCGTGCCGTTTGCGATGCCCGACCGGCCGTATTCGAGCACGCTCACGATGTTGACGACCGTGCCGCGCGCCTGCGCGACCGGGCTGACCTTCGCCTTCCACCGGAGCTGGAGGGTCATCTGCGGCGGCATGTCCAGCCGCCACGTGATGATCGTATTCCCGCCGGTCTTGACCACGCCCGGCGTGGCGGCGGCGCATCCCGTCGGGGTCATCGTCCACCCGGCGCACGGGTCCTCGAGCCCGGTGTCCGGCGCCCAGACGTCGAGGTCGGCCGGCACCGTGTCCCACATGTGCACGTCCCACCAGGTCTTGGTCGTGGAGAGGTTCTTGATGAAGATGGAGTAGATCATCTCGTCCGGCGGCTGGCCGTAGGTCGGCGAGAAGAGGATGTCGTTGTCGCCGAGGCTCCAGAACCAGAACCGCTTGACCACCGTCGACACCGGCGGGTTGACGGCGGAACCGGGACAGCCGGCGGAGATGCCGTTGAAGAAGACCTGGGCCGTGTTGTTGAGCCGCAGGCCTTCCGGCGCGGCGACATCGCCGGACCCCGGCTCGAAGCCCTCCCCGTTCCCCCAGTCCACCGACAGCGCGAACCGGATCTCGTTCGTCGGGCCCCACGCCGGGACGTTGCCGGGCACCGGGTTGATCGTCCACCGGAGGATGTCGGGCGGTCCGATGAGCGGATCATAGCCGATGTCGGGGGCGTTGCCGGAGCCGACGACGTAGTGCGTGTAGGGCGGCTGGGAGTCCACGATCTGGATCGAGGTGAGCGGGTTGGTCCCCGGCTTGCCGTAGAAGATCGTGTACATGATCGTTTCGCCCGGGACGATCGTGGTCTGGTTCGACTTCTTGTAAGCCCACGCGATCGTGCTGAGGTCCGAGCCCATGTCGTACCAGGGCACGATACAGTCCGCGTTGTCGGTGATGGACCCGAACCCTCCGCTGGTCGGGAATCCCATGCTGACCGTCTCCATGTTCCCCGGGCACGGGGTGATGTCTATGTAGATGTCGATCGTGAAATAGGCGCCGCACGCGGGGGCGCCGCACAGGTCCGCGCACCCGCTTACATCGGGTCCCGAGCCCTTCCAGGTCCAGGCGTTGTAGGGGCCGGAGTCCTCGGTGTAGAGACCGGCGAACGTCATCGGGAAGAACCCGGAGTTCACGCTGGAGCACCGGACCTTCCATTGGACGTTCGTGATGTCGGTGGGACCGGCCGTGCCGAAGTTGACGAGGGTCAGGCCCGTGAGGTTCTCCGTCGGCACCCAGTTGCAGCCGTCCACCGCCGCGCACATCCACATGTCGAAGGACCCGGCGTAGACCATCTTCCAGTTCGGGAAGAGCATGGTGGCCGCCGTAGCATTGCCGTTGGGCCAGGAGTCGATCATGCACACGTCGGCTCGGGCGGGGGGGGATGCCAGTATCCCCCCGGCCACCACGGCCACCCGAAGGGCACGCGACAGCCGCACGCCCCGGGGCCACCCGAGTCGGTTCAGCACAGAATCGAACATACCCGTCCGGCCTTCTCCTCCCGTTGGTCCAGCCCCCCCCGTTGCCCCCTGATTACAACCCGTTGCCCGTGATCCGTCTTTGAGTATTTCGCTCAGATAATTACGTTCTTGCTTGTATAGTATACGCATCCCGCATGGCAAGTGACAGATTGGACCCCCGGCTCGTGGCGTTGCTGGACGATGCCTGCTGGCTCATCTACCGGCTTTTCGGGGTGAGCGCAAGGCCCCGGCTGCGCCGCATCGACCCGCGTGATGCCTCGTGGGAGTCCATGCATCCCTGGATCTGCCACTTCGCCCATACCGGCGAGGCTTGGCAGCCCGCCGAGCCGGCGCACCGGCGGGACGCGGAGCGCCCGGTCTGCCGGCTGGCGGCCTCCCGGGACACCCCCGCGGGTCTGCCGCCGCGGGGCACCTGCGTGACGGGGCTTTCCTGGCTGAGCGTGCCGCTCGACCTCGGGCGCGGAGCCGAGGGTTCCCTCGTGCTGGGGCCGTTCCTGTCCCATCCGCCCACCGAGCGGGGGTTTCGCGCCCTCTGCGTACGGCTCAAGATTCCCCGGTGGGCCCACATGCGATGGGCGTACATGCAGAGCCCGGTTCTGTCCCCCGCGCGAGAGGGCCCGCTCCTGGAATTCTGCCGTAGCGTGTTCGGCCTCGTGCGCCAGCGGTACGCGGTCCTCCTCCGCGGCGGCACCTGGGAGGACGCGACCCGGTCGGGGCCGGACGCGCCCGAATCCGCGTACCCGGCCCTGCGGCTCGCCGAGGACCTGCCGATCCGGATCTACGGCGTCTTCGTGAACTACCGCGAGCTCGGCGCCGAGGAGGCCCGGCCCGTCCGGATCGACACCTGCGCGCTCGAGTACGTGGACGGCGGCCGGTGCCGGACGACGGTGAACGACCGCGCCCTGGACCTCGGGCACGGCCAGATGGTCCTCCTGCTGCCCGGGGACCGGGTCGCGATGGCGCCGGCCCCGGGGCTGGACCGGTGCGAGTTGATCACGATCACGTTCGTCGCCACGGCGTCCCTGCTCGCGCCGTTCGCCGGGACGGCGCACACCCTCGACGCTTTCCAGCTCACCCTCCTGTCGCGGATGACGGACCTCGCGGCCGCCCTCGGGGACTCCGCCCACCGGTCCTCGGAGATGAAGCTCATGCTGGCCCAGTTGATCCTGGGGACGCGCGAGCCCCCGGCGCCCGCCCGGATCGTCCAGCCGGTCGCGTCCGCGCGCGCGCGGGCGGCCCACAGCCCGACGGTCCGGGAGATCCTGCGGTACCTCGAGGACACGGTCGAGGAGCGGATCCGGTTCCCGGAGCTGGCTCGCCGGTTCCGCATGAGCACGCCCACCCTCCGCCGGATTTTCAGGGCGGAGGTGGGGATGTCGCCCAGGGCCTACCGCCAGCAGCAGGTCATCACGCGGGCGAAACTGCTCCTGCACCGGGGCAACCTGTCCGTGACCGAGGTGGCCCGGCGGCTCGGGTTCTGCTCGGTCGCCTACTTCTCCCACGCGTTCACGAAGGCGGCGAAGGTGAACCCGCGGGAGTACGCGAAGTCCCTCCAGCCGACCGTGCGCCAGATCGAGCAGGCGAGGGTCCTCCTCCAGGCGGGCGACCTGGCCCCCGCCGAGATCGCGACGCGCATGGGGTTCACCTCGGTTCACAGCTTCGCCCAGGCCTTTAAACAGCAGGTGGGTATCTCGCCGACGAAGTATCCCGGGACGGCGGGCCCTGCGGCGGGACCCCCGCCCCGCCGCGGCCGGGAGGGGAAGCCCTGAACGCGATACAATCGATGGCGGAGAGGTGTCCGAGCGGTTGAAGGAGCGCGCCTGGAGAGCGCGTAGACGCCCAAACAGTGTCTCCCGGGTTCGAATCCCGGCCTCTCCGCCCTCATACATAGCCTATCTCCTGGCCCGGAAGAACCTCCTCAGAAGATTCCCGCATGCCGCGGGTCCCACCGGTCCCGTCACCTTCGTCCGGTGGTTGAGCTTCGGATGCCGGAGCAGGTCCACGACCGACCCCGCCGCGCCCGCCTTGGGATCGCGCGCGCCGTAGACGACCTCCGCGACCCGGGCCAGGACGATTGTGCCGGCGCACATGGGACACGGCTCGAGGGTCGTGTAGAGGATGCATCCGGTGAGCCGCTCGCTGCGAAGGGCCGTTGCGGCCACCCGGATAGCGACCAGCTCGGCGTGGGCGGTGGGGTCATGGCGCGCCACGATCGCATTGCGGCCGCGGCTTATCACGCGGCCGTCGCGGACGACGACCGCGCCCACGGGGACCTCGCCCGCCTGGGCCGCCGCCCGGGCCTCGGCGAGCGCGAGACGCATGAAAAACCCCCTCACCCCAACCCTCTCCCCGCGCTTCGCGCGGGGAGAGGGGGAAGGTGGAGAGAGGGCCTTAGCGGGAGGCATGGAACCGGCCGCGGAGGAACATGTCGTCGGCAACCTGGTAGAGCGCGACCGCGTCCTTCTCCAGCTCGAGCTCCGGGGGTCCCGGCGTCTGGAGGGGCGATAGTTCGCGCGTCGCGGGGTCGTACCGGTAGAACGTCGCGGTCCGGTTCAGCCCCAGCACGACCATGGACCGCCCCTTCAGCAGGCCGCTGTACCGGTTGTGGTTGATGAGGGCCCGGCCGAGCTCCGGCGGCTGGCGAAGGAGATCATGGCCGAAGAACACGCTCGCGTAGGGGCGGCCGAGGAGGCCCAGCACCGTCGGGGTGACGTCCAGGGACGACCCCAGGGTGTCGATCCGGCGCGGCTCGGACACGGCGGCGGGACCCAGCACGAGGATCGGAATCTCGTAGGTCCGGATAGGGATCTCGAGTGAGCCGTAGACCCGGGCTCCGTGGTCGGCGATGAGCAGGAAGATCGTGTCCTTCCAGAAGGGCTCCCGCTTCGCCTTCGCGAAGAACTCGCCGAGCGCCCAGTCCGTATACTTGACCGCGTTGACCCGGGTCCGGTCCTCGGGCCGCTCGGGGATCCGCCCCTTCGGGTACGTGAACGGCTTGTGGTTCGAGACGGTCAGGATGGTGGCGTAGAACGGCCGGCCCGCCCGGTGCAGGGCTCCGATCTCCTCGATGCTGCGGTTCAGGAGATCCTCGTCCGACACGCCCCAGACGGTCACGTGAGCCGGCTGGACATAGTCCCTCTGTTCGACGAACCGGTCCACGCCGTTCGCGGTCAGGAAAGGTTCCATACCGTCGAATGAACCCGCGCCATTGTAGAGGAAGATCGTGGCGTAGCCGTCGTCGCGGAGCGTGCGCGCGATGGTGGCGACGGGGCCGGCGGCGCGGCGGCGATACAGGGATTCGCCCGGGAGCGGCGGGAAGGACGACAGCGCCCCTTCGAGCCCGCGCTGGGTCCGGTCGCCGCACGCATAGATGCGGGAGAAGAGGAGGCCCTCGCGCGCGAGCGCGTCCATGCGCGGCGTCAGCGTGGGTCCGGGCCGGCCGAAGGCGCCCCAGAACTCGTTGCCGAAGCTCTCGACCATGATGATGACGACGTTGCGTTTCGGCCGCCGCGCGTCGCCTTCGACGCGGCGCTCGACGGATCCGGCAGGGCCGGCTCCGTTCGTGCCTTGGACGCCGAGGACCCGCCGGACCCGGGCGTAGGCCTCCCCGCGCGGGAGCGTCCGGTAGAACGCGGCATAGTCGAGATCGCGGTGGATCGCGGCCTGGAGGAATCCCGCGAACCCGTTGCCCGCCAGCTCGCGCTCGACTCGGTCGGGCGAGACCTGGGTCGTCCGCCAGGACACCGTGGATATCAGGAGGGTGCAGGCCAGGAGGCCGAGCACGAGATCCTCCCGCCGGTGCCGAAGCGGCACCGTCGCACCGGCCGCAGCCTCGAACGGCCGGCGCAGGGTCCAGGCGAGGCCGCCGACGGCTGCGAGGCACGCGACGACGAACGGCACGACAGGGTAGTCCTGCCATATGTTGGTCAGGACCTCCTTCGGGTAGATGAGGTAGTCGACGGCGAGGACGTTGAACCGGGCCTCGAATTCGTCGAAGAAGAAGTACTCGGCCGACACGCCGAAGATCGAGCCGCCGAGGAGTCCCGCGACGACCGCGAGCACGAGCCGGCGGTGCCAGGGGGCGCGGACGAGCGCGTCCGGGGCGAGGCTCAGCCAGACGATGAAGGGGAGCGCGGCCCAGGCGCACGCGGCCAGGTCGCTGCGCAGTCCTGCGCCGAGTACGGCGGGCGGCCAGTCCCACGGCCGCATGGAGCGGAAGACGCCCAGCAGGACGAGCCGCTGGGTGGTGAAGATCGCGAGCAGTCCCGCGGCGAGGACGACCGCCGGGCGCAGGCGCGGATTGGGGATGCCGGGGGCGTTCACTTGGGATGAAGTCCGCGCCCTGAGGGAGTCGAACCCCCGGCCTTCTGGTTCGTAGCCAGACGCTCTATCCAGCTGAGCTAAGGGCGCGTATGGGTTCCATATTAGCGCATGCCCGGAGTCTCCCGCACTCGCGCCTTGCCGCAGCCTGACGTGGGCTAATCTTCCACTGCCGGGAGTTTGCGCTCCCAGACCGCATGGCCACTCTGCAGCTTGTTGGGCAGGTCCGCGAATCCGAGCTTGTCGAGGAAGGAGGCGGCGTCCGTGTGCCGCGGGTGCAGGCGGACGCGCACGAAGTTGATGCCCTGCGGCCGGGCCCAGTCGTAGAGCCCGGTGAAGAACTCGCGTCCGTACCCCTTGCGCTGGTTCTCCTCCGCGATCATGAGCAGGCCGACGAAGATGACCGTCTCGGCGGGGAAGCCCAGAACGAACTGGCCGGTGCCGATGAACCCGGATTGGCCCTTGAGCGCGAGCCCGAACGGGAACAGGGAGGCGCGCGTTACCCCCGGCGGGGGCTCGCCCGCGACCAGGCCGGCGAGCAGTTCGGCGACGAAGTCCGGGTCCGGAGGCGCCCCGAACTCGGCCTCCACGAACTTCGGAGACCCGAGTACGGCCTTCCCGGCCTCCGCGGCGTTGTCGGGGGAGAGGAAGACGATATCAAGCCGGTCGGTGGAGAAGACCGCGACGGCTTCGGCGGTCGCCACGGCCTAAGGCTTGCTCTCGCGCTCGACGACGATGTACATGACCGATCCGCGGCGCTCGACGAGCACGAGGATGCCGTCCTTGTCGCCCAGCCGCCGGCTGACCTCCTCGAATTCCTTGAGGTCGTGCACGGCCTGCTGTTCGATCTCGCGGATGATGTCGCCGCGCTGGATACCCGAGGTCTGGGCGCGGGAATCCGCCGCCACGCGCGTCACCAGGACGCCTTCCGTGTTCTGGGTCTCGAGCTGGCGGGCCAGGTCGTCGGTCAGGTCCTGGACGGTCATGCCGAGCCACGACCGCTCATCGCCCGGCGCCTTCCTGGTCTCCTTCGGGCCCGACTCCGGGGTCTCGCGCTGGGATTCCTTGAGGATCACCTCGAGCTTGAGCCGGGCGTTCCTTCGGAAGACCTCGAGTATGAGCCGTTCCCCGACCTTGTGCTGGAGCACGGCGCTCCGGAGCTCCTCCTGGTCCTTGAGCGGCTTGCCGTCGACGGTGAGGATGATATCCCCCGCCTTCAGCCCCGCCCGGTCGGCGGCGGTGCCGGGGAACACCTGGGAGACCTCCATCCCCGTGCCGGCCGGGAGCTTGAGCTTCTTCGCGACCTCGGGGGCGACGGGCCGGTACGCGACCCCGAGCTGGGGCCGGACGATCTTGCCCTCCTTGATGAGGCTGTCCATCACGGTCTTGGCGATGTTCACCGGGATGGCGAACCCGATCCCGACCGACCCGCCGGAGGGGGAATAGATCATGGTATTGATCCCGATCACCTCGCCCCGGATGTTGAGCAGCGGGCCGCCCGAGTTTCCGCGGTTGATCGAGGCGTCGGTCTGGATGAACCCCGTGAACCGGGCGGTGCGTCCGCCGCTGGATTCGTCGAGCCGGCGGCCCTTGGCGCTGATCACGCCCACGGTGACCGTGTTCTCGAGCCCGAAGGGATTGCCGATCGCGATGGCCCACGACCCCACCCGGATGCGGTCGGAGTCGCCCAGCGGCGCGGCGACCAGCGGGCCGTCCGCCTTGATCCGGAGCACGCAGATGTCCGTGTCCGCGTCCATCCCGACTATCGTCGCCTTGTACTCGCGCTTGTCCAGCAGCTTGACCGAGACGTTCTTGGCCCGGCCGACGACGTGCGCGTTCGTGAGGATGTAGCCGTCGCGCGAGACGATGACCCCCGAGCCCGCGCTGACCACGGGCTCCTGCATCTCGCGCTGGGGGGGCGCCCCGAAGAACTGCCCGAAGAGGTCGTCCAGCCTCTCGTCGCCCCACGGCGAGAACCGGTGGACTACGGTGTAGGAGGACACGATCGAGACGACGGCGGGGCCGGCGCGGTCCGAGATGTCCGTGAAGGCGCTCTCGAGCCGGAGGGCCTCGTCCGACGGGGCGGCCGCCGTCACGAGCTGGAGCGGGGGGCGGGCGGCCGGGGCGGCGTCCCCGCCGACGCGGGCGGCCACGGGAGACGCGCCCAGGATGACGCCCAGCACGGCGCCAAGCGCCACGCCGCGCGCGGCGCCAGGCGCTGATGCAGGCGTCCGGCGGGGCCACGATTGGGTCACTGGCGCAACTCCTTGATGGCTAGAGGTCCCCCTTCAAGGCCATGCTAACATACGCCAAACCGTGAGCTCAACGGATTTTGCCCTACAGCAGCTGATTAACGGCGTAACCCAGGGGATGGTGTACGCCCTCATCGCCCTCGGTTACACGATGGTCTACGGCATCATCGAGCTGATCAACTTCGCCCACGGCGAGGTCTTCATGGTCGGGTCCTTCGCCGGGCTCCTGGCCGCGGGTGCGCTTTCCGGGCTCCCCGGTCTGCCGATCCCGCTCAGATTCGCCCTCGCCCTGAGCGCCGCCATGGCGGCGTGCGCCGCCCTCGGGCTCGGGCTCGAGCGGGTCGCGTACCGCCCCTTGCGGCGCGCGCCGCGGCTGGCGCCGCTGATCACGGCGATCGGGGCGTCCTACTTCCTCCAGAACGCGGTCATGCTCTCGCTGGGCTCATCACAGCACCCGTACCCCGACCTCGTTCCCGATATTTCGTTCGCGGTCGGGGGGGCCCGGATCTCGCTGATCCAGGTTCTCATCGTCGTGGTGGCTAGCGCCCTGATGGCCGGGCTCACGCTCTTCATCGGGCGGACCCGCACGGGGCGCGCCATGCGCGCCTGCGCCCAGGATCGCGAAGCGGCCTGGCTCATGGGCGTCAACGTCGACCGGATCATCGCCACGACATTCGTGCTGGGGTCCCTGCTGGCGGGCGCCGGCGGCGTCCTCTACGGCCTGCGTTACGGGACGATCGACTTCTTCATGGGCTACATCGTCGGGATCAAGGCCTTCACCGCGGCCGTGCTCGGGGGGATCGGCAACGTGCCGGGCGCCATGCTCGGGGGCCTCCTGCTGGGCGTGATCGAGGCGCTGGCGGCGGGCTGGGGGGCGTCGGAATGGAAGGACGTGATCGCGTTCGGCGTCCTCGTGGCCGTGCTCCTGGTCCGCCCGGCCGGGCTGCTGGGGCCGCGCGTGGCGGACAAGGTATGACGACGTTCGACCGGCTGGCGGACCTCGTCCGGCGGGTTCCCGGCGGGGGGCGCACCTTCGGCGCAGCCGCGATCCTGCTCCTCGCGGCCCTGCCGTGGCTGGTGCAGAACGACGCCGTCCTCGACATCCTCACGGTCGCGGGCCTCTACGTGACGCTGGCCCTGTCCCTCAACGTCATCGTCGGGTACGCGGGACTCCTGAACCTCGGGCACGCGGCCTTCTACGCCGTCGGAGCGTACACGTATGCGCTCCTCGCGTCCCCGCAGCACGGGATCCACATCTCCCCGTGGCTCCTCTTCCCGCTATCGGGGCTGACGGCGGGGGCGGCGGGGTTCTGCCTCGGGCTCCCGGTCCTGCGGCTGGGCGGGGACTACCTCGCGATCGTGACGCTCGGGTTCGGCGAGATCGCGCGGATCACGCTCAACAACCTCGGGAGCTTCACGAACGGCCCGAACGGGATCGCGAACGTGGACCACCCGAGCCTCTTCGGCCGCGACTTCGGCGTGGAGGGCGCACCGTACTTCTGGCTCGTCTGGACGCTGGCCGTGCTCGCGATCCTGGCGATGCGCCGGCTCGAGGACTCCCGTATCGGGCGGGCCTGGAAGGCGATCCGCGAGGACGAGCTGGCGGCGGCCGCCCAGGGGATCCCGGTGACACGGCTCAAGCTCCAGGCGTTCGCGCTCGGCGCGGGGCTGGCCGGCGTCTGCGGCGCCTGTTACGCGGCCAAGCAGGGGCACGTCGCGCCCGAGTCGTTCACGTTCATGGAGTCGGTCACGATGCTCGCGATGGTCGTGCTCGGCGGGCTGGGCACGGTGGCGGGCCCCGTCGTCGGGGCGGTCACGCTGTCGGTCCTGCCCTTCCTCCTGCTCGGGTTCGAGACCTGGCGCATGCTCCTCTTCGGCGCCGCGCTCGTGGTCATGATGCTCCTGAGGCCGCAGGGCCTCCTGGGCCGCCGCGGGGGCTTGGCGGCGTAGGCCGGTATTCCGGCTCCGCGCAGACGTACTCGGAAGCCATCGTCTTCCGAGCCGCTTCCGAGTGCTTCGCCCCGGTCCGCGTCAGTCCGCGATGAACCCCCCGGAATCGGGCGGACATCATGCGAAGAGTGGAGAGGGAGACCCTCTCCTAGCCCGATGTCTGCTTCAGGAACTGACGCGGGGTCACGATCTTGAGCCGGCCCAGGGAGATTCGGTCGAGTTGCTCATGCTCGATGGAAAGCAGGTCCTTGTCCCCCGTGACGAGGAAGTCCGCTCCGATCGCCTTCGCAAGCGAAAGATACGGATCGTCATCACGGTCCCGGCTGAGTCTCACAGGTTCCTTCACGCTCCCCCTGTGTACCGAGGACAGGAAGGATCCGAGGTTGGCCTTCCACTCGAGGAGTTGGGCGGGCTTCATGATCCGGGAGAGTCTGTCGGTCAGTCCGAGCAGCTCCTCTTCGGTATCGGCGGAGACCCAGAGTTCCTCGCGGAGAGCTCGGTTCAACGCCAGCCTGGGGATACCGCCGAACACCGCCGAAACGAGGACGTTGGCGTCAAGAACGACCTTCACGTCGTCCCGCTCGGACCTCTCCCAGCATCTTGAGCGCCATGGTTTTCGTGATACCGGCTCCCGCGAGCGCGCGCCGCATGCCGCGCAGGTACTGGTCCGCTGACCGCGCCGTCACCGGCGTCAGCACCGCGATCGGCGCCCCGCTGCGGGTCACGACAACGTCCTCCCTGCCGCCCAGGTAGCGGGAGGTGTTGGTCTTGAACTCGCGTTCAGTTGCGACTTTCATAAGTCGTATGGTAACACGTCGTGTTCTTGGGCGGCCGCCTCCTGGAACTTGACCCCGGCTTTGGGTCTCAGGCGCGTGGCCGCGGTAAGATGTACCACATGGGAGCCAACGCGCGGATCGCGGCGAAGTTCGGACGGTACGTCCTCGGGAACTACTCGCGGACGCCGCCGGCGTTCGTGCGGGGAAAGGGTTCGTGGCTCTGGGACGTCGAGGGGAACCGGTATCTCGACTTCTTCCCCGGTTGGGCCGCCGGGGCGATGGGGCACTGTCATCCCGCCGTCGTGCGGGCGATCCGCGCCCAGGCGGGCCGGCTCATCATGGTCCCGAACAATGTCATGCATCCGTGGCAGGCCGAGCTCGCCCGGCGGCTCCTGCAGGCGGCCCGGTTCCGGGGCCGGGTCTTCTTCTGCAACTCGGGCGCGGAGGCCAACGAGGCGGCGATCAAGCTTGCGCGGCGGTACTGGCAGGTCGCGCGGGGGAAGATGAAGACCCGGATCGTGACGGTCCGGGGCTCGTTCCACGGCCGGACGCTTGGCGCGCTCGCGGCGACGGGGCAGTCCGTGTACCACCGGGGGTTCAGGCCGATGCCCGGAGGCTTTGTCCACGTGCCGCTCAACGATCTCAAGGCCGCCGCACGGGCGATCGATAGCCGGACGGCCGCGTTCCTGATCGAGCCGATCCTGGGCGAGGGCGGGATCCAGATGCCTTCGCCCGCGTATCTCCGGGGGCTGCGGGCGCTGACGCGGAAGCGGGGCGCACTTCTCATCTTCGACGAGGTCCAGACCGGGTGCGGACGGACCGGCGACTACTACGCGTTCCAGGGCACCGGCGTCGTCCCCGACGCGGTCACGCTGGCGAAGCCGCTCGCGGGCGGGTTGCCGATGGGCGCGCTCGTCGTCGCGGAGCGGTTCGCGGGCGGGCTGCCACCGGGCTCCCACGCGTCGACCTTCGGCGGGTCGCCGCTGGTCTGCGCGGCCGGGATCGCGGCGATCAAGGTCGCCGCCGCTCCCGCCACCCTCGCCCGGGTCCGGCGGATGGGCCGGGTGCTCCGGGCCGGTCTGGAGCGGCTCCGGGCGCGGCACCCGGAAAGGATCGTCGAGATCCGGGGGCGGGGCCTCATGCTCGGCACCCAGCTCAGCGGTCCGGGCGTCGAACTCGTCGTACGGTGCCGGGCGCTGGGCCTGCTCGTCAACTGCACCCACGGGACCGTGATCCGGACGATGCCCGCCATCACGGTCACGGAGGCCGAGATCCGGCTCGCCTGCGCGATCCTTGACAAGGCTCTTTCGGAGACCGCGCCGCGCTGATTCCGTGGCCGACCTGCCCGGGGCCGCGTCCGTGAATCCGTCCCTCGCCGTTCGCCGCCGCCTCGCCCTGGGCTGGACGGTCCTCGTCCTCGCGGGATTCTTGACCAAGGCCTGGCCCGGCTGGCGGGAGACGGCGTCCTCCTGGCTCGCCGATCTCGGCCGGGGCGAGGCCTGGCGCGCGGCCGCGATCCTCCCCGTCCTTCCCGGCCACCTCGCGAGCGCCGGCGGGCTCGTCGCGCTCCTGGCCGGCTGGCTCGCGGCGGGTCTTCCGTGCGCGCGGTGGCTTGCGCCGCGCGTGATAGGCGGGGACCGGCTCGTGCTCGCCCTCGTCCTCGGGGCGGGGACGACCAGCCTGCTCGTCCAGGGGGCGGGACTCGCCGGCCTGCTGTTCGTTCCATTCCTTCTGGCGGGAGCCGTGGCCTTCGCGGCGGCCGGCCTCCGGGCGGCAATTCGCGGCCGTGCCTGGGAGGTATTCCGGCCGGAGGGGCCGGACGCGCAGCTTCCCGCCGCGCTCTGCGGCGTGGCGGTGGCGGCCGGCTGGCTCCTCTCTCGCCTCCCCGACTTCTACGAGGACACGGCCGTCCAGCACTTCGCGATCCCCGAGCAGTGCGCGGCCGTCCACCGGCTGTTCTCGGAGGCGTCGAACACGCTCTGGCATCTCTCGCTGGGGGGCGAGATGCTCTATCTGCCGCTGTGGGTGCTTGGCGGGATCACGGCGGCCAAGCTCGCGAACGTGGCCGTGGCCGCGATCCTCCTGCTCGTGACGCGCCGGCTCGCCGGTGCGTTGGGAGCGGACCGGGCCGCGTCGTGGTGGGCGGCCGTGGGGTTGGGCTCGGTCGCGTTTCTGCCCGGGTCCTGCTGGGCGGGGAAGAACGACCTCGTCGCCGTCCTGTTCTTCGTCGCGAGTGTCTGGGGGGTCGCGTCCGCTCGGGACGGGGGGGCGGCGTGGTGGGGCGTGGCGGGCTGGTGCCTGGGGCTGGCCGGAGGGGTGAAGTACACGGTCGCGTACCTCGTTCCCGGACTGCTCGCGGCGGCATGGTGGCCCGGGGGCGTGAAGCCCGCCCGCCGCGCCTTCGTCCCGGTCGCGGGACTGGCCGTGTTACCCGTCGCCGGATGGTTCGTCCGGAACTGGCTCACGATCGGCAACCCGTTCCACCCCGTGCTCTCGGGAGTCTTCCCGGAGCCCTTCTGGTCGCCCTTCCATGCCCACGCGATGGCCGCGGGTCGGCACGCCTTCTCGTCGGCCGAGGTGAAGTCCGCCTGGTACCCGCTGTTCGCGCCCTGGGATGTCGCGCTCGATCCGCAGTTCGGGTCGCCCCTGATCGCGATCGTCCTGCCCGGCGCGTTGATCCTGTCGCCCGGACCGGCCGCGTGGCGCGTGCTGCTCGGGGTCGGGTACGGGTGCTGGGCGTGCAGCGAGCGGTTCGGCCGGTATCTCGCTCCGCTCCTGCCCATCGTTGCCGCCGCCGGCGCCCCCGCGGTCCTGCGCCTGGCGGTCGGCCGCAGCGCCGCGTGGGCGCGAGGGTTCGCCGCCGGGCTCGTCGTCTGGACGGTGGTGGCCAGTGCCGCGGCGCGCCTCGCGCCCTCGGGGTGGCGCGTGGTCCTGGGCCAGACGACGCCCGCCGCCTACCTGCGCGCGCGATACACGACGTGGGATGATGCGCGCCGGTGGGCCGCGGCGCGGACTACCCTCCGGGAACGGCTCCTGCTGACCGGCGACGAACGTCGCCTCTGGTTCGGGGGACGGGTCCTGACCTCCGGCGGGGTCGCGGAACCGATGTGGCGCCTCACGCTCGAGTCCGCATCGCCGGCCGACCTGCGCCGGCGCCTCCGCGAGTTGGGGCTGCGGTTCCTCCTGCACAACCACGTGCAGGCGGCGTATCGGAGCCTGACGTGGATCGCGTCGCCCGAATGGTCGCCGCGCCAGCTCGTCGTGTACCGGGACTTCATGCGGCGGTACGCCCGTCCGGTCTACTTCCAATCCAGGGTCGACTTCGCGAACGGCGGGTTCGCGGGCTGGATCTTCGAGACGCTGCCGGGGTTCCCCGGATTCGCCGTCTCGTGCCTGCCGCAGGCCGAGGGGCGCTTCCGCGGCACGCTCGAGCGGATCGCCGCCGGCCGGGCGGAGGAGGCGCTGGGCGAGGCCCGCCGCGTCGGCGTGCCGGGCGGCGCTGTCCTGGTGGAGGACGAGATCCTCGGCTACTGCGAGATGGCCGTCGGCCGGGTGGACCGGGCGAGGCGGGTGTTCAGGGAGGGCCTCGACACCGGGTTCGCGATGCGCGGGGCGTACAGCGGCTACGCGAGTTGTCTCGCGGCGGCCGGCGATCTGGACGGCGCGATCCGCTGGAAGGCGCGCGAGTGGCTCTACCTCGAGCTGGACGAGACCCTCGGGGAGCTGGCCCGGCTGCTCTCCGCACGGGCGCAGGAGCGGCACCTGCCGCAGGGCCGCTGGGGGCCGGCGGCGCGGGACCTGGGCCGGGTGGCCACGCTCCGGCCCGGCGACTGGCGCTCCTTGGGCCTCGCGGCGGCCGCGCTGGAACGGCTCGGGCGCCGCGGGGAGGCCTGCTGGTATGCCCGTCGCGCGCTGGCTCTGGCTCCCGGCGCGCCCGGCCTCGCGGAGCTTGCAGGGCGTCTGGAGGGTACAATAACGAAATGATCCGTCACCTGCTGTCGATCTCGGACCTGACCGCCCGGGACATCGAGGGGCTCCTGGCCCTCACGGCACGGTGCAAGGGGAACGGAGCGTCCTTCGGCCGGGCGCTGGCGGGGAAGGCCGTGGCGCTCATTTTCGAGAAGTCCTCGACCCGGACCCGGCTCGCCTGCGAGGTCGCGGTCGGGCGGCTCGGCGGCCGGCCGGTCACGATCGCGGGAACGGACCTCCAGGTCGGCCGGGGCGAGACCCTCGAGGACACCGCCCGGATCTTCTCCCGGTTCGTCGACGCCGTCTGCTGGCGGACGACCGGGCACGACCGGCTGGAAGCCTTCGCCAAGGTGGCCACCATTCCGGTCATCAACACGCTGTCCGACGCCGAGCACCCGTGCCAGATTCTGGCCGACCTCTTCACGATCCGGGAGCGGTTCGGCCGGGGCCGGTGGCCGTCGGTGGCCTTCGTCGGGGACGCCGGCAACAACGTTGCCCACTCCTGGCTCCTGGCCGCCGGAACCCTGGGGATGGACCTGCGGCTCGCCTACCCGTCCCGGCACCAGCCGGACCTCGCGGTCCGGACCGCGGCGGCGAAGCTCGCGAAGGCCTCGGGGGCGAAGCTGACCTTCACGAACGACCCGGCCGAGGCGGCGAAGGGGGCAGACGTCCTCTACACCGACGTCTGGGTGAGCATGGGGCAGGAGGCCGAGCGCGGCGAGCGGCTGAAGCTCTTCCGGCCCTACCAGATCGGCGCCAAGCTCATGAAGCTGGCGTCCGTGCGGGCCGTGGTCATGCACTGCCTGCCCGCGCACCGAGGAGAGGAACTGACGGCCGAAGTCATGGACTCGGAAAAGTCGATCGTCTTCGACCAGGCAGAGAACCGCCTCTACAACGCGATGGCGGCCCTGCTGTGGTGTACCGGAGGAGGCAAGTCATGAAGGTGGTACTGGCATACTCGGGCGGTCTGGACACGTCGGTCATGATTCCTTGGATCAAGGAACGGTACGGTTGCGAGGTGGTCGCGTTCGTGGCCGATGTCGGCCAGGGCGACGACATGGGGAAGGTGAAGGCCAAGGCGATCCGGACGGGCGCGTCGAAGTGCGTGGTCCGGGACCTCCAGGCGGAGTTCCTCCGGGACTTCGCGTTTCCCGCCCTCCGGGCGGGCGCGGTCTACGAGGGCAAGTACCTGCTCGGGACCGCGATCGCGCGGCCGTGCATCGCGAAGGCCCAGGTCGAGGTCGCGCTGGCCGAGCGGGCGGACGCGGTGGCGCACGGGGCGACGGGGAAGGGCAACGACCAGGTCCGGTTCGAGATGGCGTACATGGCCCTCGCGCCGTCGCTGAAGGTCATCGCGCCGTGGCGGGAGTGGGACCTCAAGTCCCGGTCGGACGAGTTCGCCTACGCGGAGGCGCGGGGCATCCCGGTCCCGGTGACCCGGAAGTCGCCGTACTCGATGGACACGAACCTGTGGCACAACTCGATCGAGGGCGGCGAGCTCGAGGAGCTTTCCCGGGTTCTGCCCGACTCGGCGCTCCGGGTCGTGACGCCCCCGGCGCGGTGCCCGGCCCGGGGGGCGACCGTCCGGATCGGGTTCCTGCGGGGGATTCCGGTGTCGGTCAACGGCCGGAAGACTTCCCCCGTGCCCCTGGTGCAGGCGCTCAACCGGCTCGGGGCCGCGCACGGGATCGGGGTCGTGGACTGCGTCGAGAACCGGCTGGTGGGGATGAAGTCCCGGGGCGTATATGAGACGCCGGGGGGCACGCTCCTGCACGCCGCCCTGAACGAACTCGTGGCCGTCTGTCTCGACCGGGAGACGGCGCGGGTGCGGCAGACGCTCGCGCTCAAGTACGCGGAGATGGTCTACTACGGCCAGTGGTTCACTCCCCTGCGGGATGCGCTCGATGCGTTCATGGCCGCTTCGGCGCGGCCGCTGACGGGCGAGGTGACCCTCGGCGTGGGCCGGGGGTTGATCCGGATCCTCAAGCGGGCCTCGCCCTTCGCCCGGTACCGGGCCTCGTTGGCGACATTCGAGGAAGGGGAGGCCTACAACCACGGCCACGCCGAGGGGTTCATCCGGCTCTTCGGGCTGCCCTTCCGGGGAGGAAGCCGGGCGTGAATTCGAGGGCGCTCTCCGCGCTCGCCTTGGCTCTGATGCTGGCGGAGGCGTCTTCCGCCGCGAACTCGGCACCGCCGGTGCGGGCGACTAGCCCGGTGCCGGCTGCGGTGCCGTCTCAACCCGAGGGGCCGGCTACCGCGGCTGAGATCGAGGCGGGCATCAGCCGGGCGGTGGAGCTCCGCGTGGGGAAGGGCTACGACGAGGCGCTCGCCCAGCTCGCCGCCGTGGAGACCCGGCTCGCGGGACTGGACCGGTCCGACCCGTCCGCCGCGGACGCGCGCGCCGAGGTCGGGTACCAGCGCGGCCTCGTGCTCCAGGAGGCGGGGCGGCTGGCGGACGCGGCGGGAGCCTTCGACGGCGTGGCCCGGCACCTGCCGTCCACGTCGGTGGCCGGGCACGCCCGCTTGAGTCTGGCGGAGGTCCAGATCCGGCTGGAACGGCCCGACGACGCGGCCGAGACCTACCGCAGTGTGCTGCGCGAGAACCCCAAGCTCGCGGGCGCGGCCCTGCTCGGGCTGGCGGGCCTGGAGGAATCGCGGGGACATGTGGTCGAGGCGGCCCGCGCCTACCGGAACATCGTGAGGAACTTCCCGTCCGCGGCCGAGACGCCTTCGGCGAAGAAGTCCCTGGAGGCCGTCTGCGGTCGCCTGCTCGAGGGTAAGCCGAGCACGACGATGCTGGAGGAGATCGTGGCGCGGGGGGACTGCCTCATGGACGCCAATCGCGCTCCGGAGGCGGAAGCCCTCTACCAGGCCACGCTAAAGCGGCGCATGCCGCCCGAAGAGCGGGTGAGCCTGCTCATGGCGCTCGGACAGGCGCTCGACGCGCAGGACCGGACCGCCGCGTCCGAGCGCGTGTACCGGCAGGTCGTGAAGCTGACCCCGGGGACGCCGGAGGCGGCCTGGGCCCAGATGACGATCGTCCAGGGCTTCCTCGACCGCGGCCGTTTGAGCGAGGCGGTGCGCGAGCTCGAGCGGATCGTGAAGGCCTACCCCGGCACCCCGGCCCAGGCCCAGGCGCAGTTCGAGGCGGGGTCCGTCTACGAGGCGCTGAGGAATCCGAAGAAGGCCGAGGAGGCGTATCGCAAGGTGCTCGAGCTCGCGCCGCAATCGCCCTGGGGGCTCGAGGCCCAGTCGTGCCTCGTGCGCATGGTGGAGCAGAAGCCCTGACGTCCCGCTCGACGCTCCTCGCCGCCCTCTCGATCGTGGCCCTGTCCGGCGCCGCCGTGACGGCGACAGCCGAGACGGCATCACAGCCGGCCATGGGCTCATCGGCTGCACCGGCGATGCCGACGGTGCCGCCGTTGCCGCCGTTGCCGCCGTTGCAGGCCCGGGATCTCCTGCCCAGGATCCTGTGGTCGCGCTCCCTGCCGGACTCGCCGGCCGGCGGCCCCGCCGCGGGCGGCGGGCTCGTTTACGTGGCCTTCGTGGACGATACCCTGCGGGCGTACCACATGGCGGATGGGGCCGAGGCGTGGAAGCGCGCCCTGGGCAGCTCGGCGCAGACCGGGCCCGCGTACGTCAAGGGCCTCGTCATCCTCGCCGACACGTCGAGGCGCCTGCGCGCGTTCGACGCGGCGACGGGGGAGCCGAAGTGGGAGGCGTCGCTCGCGGCGCAGGCGACCTCCGAAATCGGCGTGAGCGAGACGCTCCTGTGTCTGGGTGAGGGCAACCGGACCTGCGCGGCCTACGGCACCGCCGACGGGAAGCCGCTCTGGCGGGTGACCATGCGGGGCGACGTCGTGGGCGCCCCGTTCATCGGCGACTCGTCGGTCGTGTTCGGGGACACGGGACATGCCCTGTACGCCGTCGCGAAGCTCTCGGGAGAGGTCTCCCGGCAGATCATCCTTTCCGGCGAGGTGTACGGCCGGGTGGGCGGCGAGCCGGGCGGGGCGTCCCGCTCCCTCGTGGCTGTCGGCACGCACGACGGCCGCGTGCACGGGATCACGGCCGTCTGGGACCGGCACTGGGCGGCCCGGGTTCGGGGCATCGTCCGGGGCGCGCCGCTCGTGCGGCCCGAGGCCGTCTACGCCGGGAGCGACGAGAGCGTGGTCTACGAGATCGACAAGGGGGACGGCACGGTCCGCTGGGCGGCCGGCGTGGGCGGCCCCGTGGTCGAACGGATATCGCTCCAGCCGTGGGGGCTCATGGTGCCGGCGGGCGGGGCCGTCAGCGTGCTCGAGCCGAAGTCCGGTAGACTTATCGAGGACCTGCCGGTCGGTGGCACGATCGTCGGGATGGCGGAAGAGGCCGGGACGATCGTGGTGGCGACGTCGAACGGAAAGCTGGCCGCTGCGGGCGTCCGGGTGCCCGAGAAGGTCGAAGCTCCGAAGAAGCCGGCCGGCCTCGTGTCCGTGATCGTGGATCCGACGATCGTGGTGCCGAAGAAGGGCCTGGGGACCGTGGTCACGTTCTCGCTGACCGAGCCGCGGTCGCTGGTCGTCGATGTGGCGGACGCGCGTGGCCGTAGGGTCCGGTTGCTCGCGAACCGGGATCGCGCGTGGCCGGATACGTACCGGTACGAATGGGATGGCATGACCGAGGGGAAAAAGCCGGCGGTGCCGGGTGTCTACCGCGTCCGGGTTGTGGCCGGAGAGGAGGAAGTCAGCGTGGGGATCGAAGTGGCGGGGCCGCGATGACGGCGTTGAGCGAGGTGACGGGGGAAGCGGGAACACTCCTGGCGGGTCTGCGGGAGGAGGTAGTGATCTACGGGAGCGTCCTGGCCATCTCGGGCGAGGAGCTCAAGCTCGTTAAGGATGCCGAGCTGGAGCAGGCGACGCAGATGCTGACGAAGAAACAGCAGATGCTCGAGGACATCGCGAACATCGAGAGCCGGGTCAAGCCGATGAAGGAGAAGTGGCCCTCGATCCGCGCGTCCCTCCCCGCGCCGGCGCAGGGTCAGTTCGCGGACGTGCTCCGGAACCTCTCCGACCTGCTCGAGCGCCTGATTTCGATCGAGCGCGAGACGGAGGAGATCCTCGCGCGCCAGATCGCGATCGTGAAGAAGGGCGCGGGAGCGGCCGCCGCCGAGGACCGGGCGAAGAAGGCCTACGGCGCGCAGAAGGACCGGGAAGGCAAGAAGTAAGATCGACAACCTGACCCATTCCCTCGTCGGGGCGGCCATCGCCGAGGCCGGCCCCCGCCGCCGGTGGGGCGGTGCCGCGTTCTGGCTGCTCGTGATCGCCTCCAACCTTCCGGACCTCGACGCCGTCACGTTCCTCGGGGGCTACGACTACATGGTGTTCGGCCGCCGGACCATTACCCACTCGGTCCTGATCATGCCGTTCCTCGCCCTCGGGCTCGCGCTCGCCTTCCGCCGCTGGACCTCGTTAAAGGATCCCGGCCCCCTGATCGGCCTCTCCCTGCTCGGCGTGTTCCTGCACACCGGGCTGGACCTTTTCAATTCCTGGGGTGTCGAGGTGTTTGCGCCGCTCTCGGCCGCCCGGTTCGGCATCGGCTGGCTCGGCATCGTCGATCCATGGATCTGGGCCATCCTGGGCGTGGGGCTGATCGCCGGACTGATCCGCCCCGTCTGGTCGCTTGCGGCCAACCGGATCGCCCTCGGTCTGCTCGTTCCGTGGATCATGTTCTGCGGGGCCGGCCACGGACTCGCCATCGCGCACTTCCGCGAGTCGATCAGCCGGCTTCGCGTGCGGCCCGACCGCATCGAGGCGTACGCCCAGCTCATGGAGCCGCTGCGCTGGTCCGTGGTCGCCTCGACGCCCGCCGCCTACTACCAGGGAGACGTGCACGCGCTGGCGGGGCTCCAGGGCCGGGTCCGCGTCTTCTTCCGCACCGAGATCCCGGAGCCGCTGCGGGGCCCGTTCACGGCGTCGTACTTCGCGTGGGCTTCCGCGCCGCTCGTCCGGCCGCTCTCGGCCGACCAGGGCGGCGGCCTTGCCCTCGTGGACCTCCGGTTCGTGAACCGGATCGGCGGCATGCCCTTCGTCGCCCGGCTCTACACGGACCCCCTGGGCCGGCCCGCGCACACGTGGCTGGCCTGGCAGCTCACGGCGCCCGCGGCCGACCAGGAGTACGAGCTCCCGCGGCTGTGATCAGCTCCCGGGTGGCCGTCATCGGACATCGGGGGGCGTCGTTCTGGGCCCCCGAGGAGACCGCGCCAGCGTTCCTGCTCGCGCGCGAACTGGGGGCGGACTGGCTCGAGATGGACATCCAGCGGACGAAGGACGGTGTCCTCATCGCGCACCACGACGGCGACCTTGCCCGGACCACGGACTGCGCTACGGTCTTCCCGGGCCGGGAGCGGGACGGGGTGCACACTTTCACGTGGGACGAGGTCCGGCGGCTCGACGCTGGGAGCTGGTTCAACGCCAAGCAACGGGACCGGGCCCGGGAGTCGTTCCGGGGTCTGGTAATCCAGCGGCTGGAGGACGTGATCGGGATCGGGGAGAAGGGCGCGCCGGCGCAGGGCCTCTATATTGAGACCAAGCTGGCATCCCGGTTCCCGGGCATCGAGGAGGAACTCGTCGGCCTGTTGCGGAATCGCGGCTGGTTCGGCCGGACGCATTTCCAGTCGTTCGAGCCCGACAGCCTCGAGCGGCTTCGGGAGCTGGCGCCCGGCGTGCCCTCGACATATCTGATCAGGGCGTCCATGGTGCGGCAGCAAGGGTGGCGGCGGCTCCTGCACGACGCCTGCCGGATCGCGACCGTTATCGGCCCGGATCTCGGGTGCATGGTCCGCCGGCACTGGGTCGTGGGGGAGGCGCACCGCCTCGGGCTTGAGGTCCATCCCTGGACCGTGGACCCAAAATGGATGATGCGGCTGGCGCTGGGGCTGGGCGCCGACGGGCTCTTCACGAACCGGTGCGACGTCATGCTGAAACACGTGGGCCGGCCGGGCCCGGCCGTCGATTCGCTCTGGGAGCGGATCGGCTACAAGCGGTAGAATCGTCATATGGCCGGACTGCATTCGATTACGATCGACGAGGAGCTCGCGATCCTGCGGCGCGGCGTCGCCCACGAGATCCCCAAGGACTCGCTCCGGGAGAAGCTCGAGCTGTCCCGGCGGGAGAAGCGGCCCATGCGCATCAAGTTCGGCGTGGACCCGAGCGCGCCCGACCTCCACCTCGGCCACACGGTGCCCCTCCGAAAACTCCGGCAGTTCCAGGAGCTCGGGCACACGGTCATCTTCCTCATCGGCGACTTCACGGCGAGGATCGGCGACCCCACGGGAGTGTCCGTAACCCGGCCCCAGCTCAACGAGGCGCAGGTCAAGGCCTACGCGCAGACGTACCTCGACCAGGTATGGAGGGTCCTGGACCAGGCGAAGACCGAGGTCCGGTACAACAGCGAGTGGGCCGGGAAGATGACGTTCGCCGACGTGATCCGGCTGGCCGGGAAATATACGGTCGCCCAGATCCTCGAGCGCGACGACTTCGCGAAGCGGTATGGCGAGAAGAAGCCCATCGGCGTCCACGAGTTCCTCTACCCGCTCGTGCAGGGGTATGACTCCGTGGCCCTCCGGGACGACATCGAGATGTGCTCGACGGACCAGATCTTCAACTGCCATGTCGGCCGCGTGCTCCAGCAGGACGCCGGGATGCCGGGGCAGTCGATCCTGGCCATGCCGCTTATCGAGGGCACCGACGGGGTGGCCAAGATGAGCAAGTCCAAGGGCAACGCGATCGGGATCACGGAGAAGCCCGAAGACATGTACGGCAAGGTCCTGTCCCTGCCCGATGTCCTGATCGAGAAGTTCGCGCTCCTGCTGCTCGACGAGCCCCTGCCGGCCGGGCTGACGCCGCGCGACGCCAAGCACGCGCTCGCCAAGGCCCTCGTGACCGCATACCACGGCGCAGCAGCGGCCGAGGCGGCGGCAACCGGGTTCGACAAGGTCTTCGTCAAGCACCAGGTGCCCGATGACGCGCCCGAGTTCCGGCTGGCCCCCGGCCTCGTCAAGGACGGGCGGGCCTGGGTCGTCCGCCTGCTGACCGAAACGGGGCTCGCGCCGTCCAAGAACGAGGCGAACCGGCTTGTCGACCAGCGCGCGGTCGAGGTCGACGGGACCCTCGTCACCGACCCCAAGTCCGACGTCCCCGTGCACGACGGGTCGATCCTCAAGGTCGGGAAGCGCCGCTTCGCACGGCTGCGGGTACCCGAGGACTGAGCGATGAAGGATCGAGCAGAAAGTTGACGCGCCGCGTCAAGTATCCGGCGCAGCGCGTCGGATATCGTCACAACCCCATGAACGATCCTGCACGCCGGAAGCGCCATGGGAGCGGAGGATGACCCCGCGCTGAGTTAGGCTGACGTCCCTCCTGGTTGTCCCCGCCAGCCGGCGAGGATCATGGGCAGGGGCTTGAGCTCCCGCCGCAGGGGATCGAGGGCCAGGCCGAGCGCTTCGAGGGTGAACGCGCCGAGGAGGTTGCTGTCCCCCTCCTCTCCGAAAATGACGTCCGCTCCGCCGATCTTGTCCCCGAGGCGGAAGAGGGCGACGCCCTTGTGCCGCTTGATGAGATCGCCGTTGGCCAGCCGGAACTCCTGGAAGGCGATTGACTTGATGCCCAGCCGGTCGAGGACGGCCTTGGGCACGACCGAGTAAATGGCCCCGGAATCGACGAGGAAGTCCATGGCTTCCATCCGCGAGGGGTCGGCGGGATTCCCGATCTCGACGCTGACTACGGTGAGACCCATGCCGTCATCCTACCAACCGGGGACGGCCCATGGGCCGTCGGACGCAAGCGAGAATCCAATGATCCAAAGACCGTCCCCGCGGGTCGGGGGTGTCAAACGACTGACACCCCGGCTAAGATAGGGGTGTCATGAACGCCGAGAGCTACGCAGGGTACCTGGGGGCGATGTCTGAGGAGCCCGGCGTCTACCTATTCAAGGACGTCGACGGCCGGGTGATCTACGTGGGGAAGGCGGTGTCGCTGAAAGACCGGCTCCGGTCCTATAGCCCTCCGGGCTCTATCCCGAAGCAGGGCGAGATCGTGGCGGCGGCGGCGAGCGTCGAAACGATCGTCACCCGCTCCGACCTCGAGGCGTTCATGCTCGAGGCCACCCTGATCCAGAAGCACCACCCGCACTTCAACGTGAGCTGGCGCGACGACAAGAGCTACCCGTTCCTCGAGATCACTTTGCGTGATCCCTTTCCCCGCATCTACTTCTCCCGGCGCCGGGCGCGCAAGGGCGGCAAGCTCTATGGGCCGTACGCGGCCGGTGTGGCCCGCCACCTCCAGCGTGTGATCAACCAGTATTTCCGCGTGCCGTCGTGCACGGTCGACCTCGATGGCAAGCAGACGCCGTGCCTCTATCATTATCTCCACTGGTGCGACGCGCCGTGCGCGGGGAAGATCGACGAGTCCGCCTACGCGAAGCTCGTCGGCCAGGTCCGCATGTTCCTCGAGGGGCGGACGAAGGAGCTCGTGGCCCAGCTTGACCGCGAGATGGGGGAGGCTTCCGAGCACGAGGACTTCGAGCTCGCGGGGATGCTCCGGGACCGGGTCCATGCGGTGGGCTCCCTGCACGAGGACCAGGCCGTCATCGCGCCCGACGAGCGGCACGCGGACGTCCTCGGGATCTCGCGAAGCGGGTCGTACGGCTGTCTTGTGCTCCTCGCCGTCCGCGAGGGCAAGCTCATCGGTAAGCAGGAGTTCACGGTGCGGCGGGCCCACGACGTGCCCGACGCCGAGCTCGTGAGCGCCTTCCTCGAACAGCACTACGCCGTGGCCACGCCGCCCGCGCGGATCCTCCTTCCGTGCGAACTGGAAAACCGGGACCTGATCGAGCGCTGGCTCGCGGGCCGCCGCGAGGGGGGGACGGAACTGCGCTCGCCGCGGAGCGGGCTCAACCGCGAGCTGCTCGACCTGGCCGAGGCGAACGCGAAGGCGTCGCTCGTGAGCCGGGGCCGCGTCGGCGTCGACGAGGCTACGGAGCAGCTCGCGTGCGCGACGCAGGTGCTGGAACTGTCCCGCCCGCCCTCGCGGCTCGAAGCCGTGGACCTCTCGCACCTGCACGGCGAGGAGGCCGTCGGAGCCGTCGTCGTCTTCCGCGAGGGCCTCCCGTCGAACCGCGAGCACCGGCGCTACCTGATCAAGACCGCGCGCGGCGGCGACGACTACGCGAGCATGCACGAGGTGGTCCTGCGCCGGCTCAGGCGGCTCAAGGAGGAGGGCACTTCCCTGCCGGATCTCATGCTCCTCGACGGCGGGGCGGGCCAGCTCAAGGCGGCGACGGAGGCCTGCCGGGAGGCCGGGGTCGAGGTGCCGCTGGCCGCGCTCGCCAAGCGGGAAGAACTGCTGTACCTTCCCGGCCGCGAGCTTCCGGTAACCCTGCCGAGCGATTCGCCCGCCCTGCACCTGCTCCAGCGCGCGCGGGACGAGGCGCACCGGTACGTGAACGCGTACCAGCGGCGGCGTAGGGCGATGGTCCTGCGCGACGGGGCGCAGAGCGCCAAGCGGGCGATGAAGCGGGTGGCGACGGCCGCAAGGCCGGCCGCCGCGACGGGGCATCCCTGATGCGCCCGCGCTGGCTCGTGAACCCCGGGCTGGCGACCCGGCTGGCGATCGCGTTCGTCGGGATCTCGGGGCTGGTGATCATCGCGTTCGCTTGGCTCACGTCCCGCCGGGCCCAGATGGTGCTCCGCGACGAGCTCGGGGAGAAGTTGTCCTCCATCGCGGAACTGGCTTCGCAGGACGAGAAGGTGCGGGCACTGCCGTACGCGATGCGGGCCGGGGCGGACGGCGGCGAGATCGTGCGCGCGGCCCGGGTCCGGCTCCGGGAGATGCAGAAAGGCACGGCGATCGAGAACCTGACCGTGTTCGACCCGAAGTACCTCGTCCTAGCCGACGCGCGGGGGCAGTACCAGTTCCGCGATCCCAACATGCTGCTCCGGCTGGATCGCACGGAGCTCGCGAAGGTCTGGCGGGGGCAACTGGCCTACTCGCCCGTCTACGAAGGCCAGGACGGCAGCCTCTACCTCTCCGCGTATGCGCCCGTCCGGGTCGGTGGCGAGGTTCGGCTGGCGGTCGGGGCCGAGGCGTCGGCCAAGTTCCTCCAGCGCGTCTGGCAGTTGCGCAAGTACTACACCATCGCCGGCCTGGTCATGATCCTGCTCTCGGGTCTCCTCGGCTGGCTGACCGCGCGAACGATCACGCGGCCCCTGCGCCAGCTCCGCGTGGCGGCCGAGCGTCTCGAGCGCGGCGAGTACGGCGCCACCGCGAACGTCCAGTCCGGCTACGAGGTCGGGGAACTGGCCCGCGCGTTCAACCGGATGGCCAAGATGATCAACGTGCGCCGCGAGCTCCTCCTCGAGAACATGAGCAACGGGCTGGTGGCCGTGGACCAGCACGGCGTCGTGACCGAGGTGAACCGGGCCGCCGAGGAACTGCTGGGCATCAAGCGGGACGCGCTCGAGGGGCGGCCGTTCCGCGGCCTGCTCCCGGCGGAGCTGGTCCAGGCCCTTGAAGAGACACTGGCCGGCGACGAGCCCCTGCGCGGCGAGAAAGTCGACGTGGCCGCGCGGACCTTCCAGGTGTCGACTTCGCCGCTCACGGACCCCGATGGGACGAATGTGGGTGCCGAGGTCTCGTTCCTGGACGTGACCGAGATCGAGCGGCTCACGGCGGCGTTCGAGACCCAGCGCCGGTTCGCCGCGATCGGCGAGATGGCGGCCGAGGTCGCGCACCAGATCCGGAACCCGCTGGCCGCGATCCAGGGATTCGCCGATCTACTGCGCGCCGAGTCGCACGGCCGGGGCAAGTCGACGGAGTACCTCGAGGACCTGCTCAAGGAGGTCAAGTCCACGGAGAAGATCGTCGGGAGCTTCCTCCAGTACGCCCGGCCGTCGCACCTCGAGCTCGGGAACGTGGATGCGGGCGAGGTCGTGCGGACACTGGGGCGCGCGTTGCGCCCCGAGTTCGACGCGGCGGGGGTCTCGCTCGGCGTGAACCCCGGTCCGGGTGTCCCGGTCATACGCGCGGACGCGAAGTTCGTGGCGCAGGCCCTCACGAACCTTGCCCGCAACGCCCTCGAAGCCTGCGGACGCTCCGGTCACGTGGTCATCTCCGTCGCGGCAGCGGACGGGGGCGTTCGGATGACCGTCGAGGACGACGGAGCCGGGATCCCGCCCGGGATCTACCCCAAACTCTTCACGCCCTTCGTGACGAGCAAGGCGAAGGGCACGGGGCTGGGGCTGTCGCTGGCCAAGAAGTTCGTCGAGGCGCACGGGGGAACGATCACGCTGGCATCCCTGCCGAAGGGCACGCGGGCCGAGATCCGCCTGCCGGGCGCGCCTCCGGCGGGGGTGGCGTGAGATGGACGCGGGAGACGTTGTGCCGGGCGCCCGTGCCGGGGGAGGATAGATAATCATGGCATCCGTGCTGATCGCCGAGGACCAGGAGGGCCTGCGCAAGGTCGTCCGCGAGTACCTCCTGCGGGAGTCCTTCGAGGTCGAGGACGTCGGGAGCGCCGACGAGGCGCTCGCCCTGCTGGCGAACCGGCATTTCGACCTGCTGGTGACGGACGTCCGGATGCCGGGGACGGGCGGGGACCGGGCCGGGCTGGAGCTCCTCAAGCGCGTGAAGGCGACCGACCCCGACACGATCGTGATCCTCATGACGGCGTACAAGGACGTGGACGTCGCGGTCGAGGCGATGAAGGTGGGGGCGTTCGACTTCATGACCAAGGGCGAGGACTTCTCCGCGCCCGCGCTCGTGGCCCGGGTGAAGAAGGCGATCGAGGGCGCGCAGATGCTGAAGGACAACCGCATCCTGCGCACAAACCTCTCGCTTCACTACGATCCCTCCCGCATCATCTGGCGCTCACCGAAGATGGCGGAGGTCATGGAGCTCGTCAAGAAGGTCGCGGCGACCAACTCGACGGTGCTCATCGAAGGGGACAGCGGAACCGGCAAGGAGCTCGTCGCGCACGCGATCCACGCCCAGTCGGAGCGCGCGACCCGGCCGCTCGTCAAGGTCCACTGCGGGATGCTCTCCGAGGGCGTGCTCGAAAGCGAGCTGTTCGGGCACGAGAAAGGCTCGTTCACGGGCGCGCACGCGCGCAAGCAGGGGCGGTTCGAGCTCGCCGACGGCGGGAGCATCTTCCTCGACGAGATCGCGGACACCCCGCCGCTGGTGCAGATGAAGCTCCTGCGCGTCCTCCAGGAACGCGAGTTCGAGCGCGTCGGCGGCACCGTGGCCGTCCGCGTGGACGTCCGGGTCATCGCCGCGACGAAGTACGCGCTCAAGGAGCTGGCGAAGACGCCGAAGTTCCGCGAGGACCTCTACTTCCGGCTCAACGTCGTGAACATCCGGATCCCGAACCTCCGGGAACGCAAGGAGGACGTCCCCGTGCTCGCCCAGTATTTCGTCGAGCGGTACCGGGCCGACGCGCGGCGGGACGTCCGGGGCATGAGTCCGGCGGCGCTCGACCTGCTCCAGCAGTACCCGTGGCCGGGGAACGTGCGGGAGCTGGAGAACGTCGTGCAGCGCTCGCTCGTGCTGTCGGACGGCGAGTGGATCGAGCCGCGGGACCTTCCGGCGGACGTCAGGCTCGGCGACGAGGCGCTGTCGCTGTCGGGCGCCGAACTGGCGAAGAGCCGGGAGGAGCAGGAGCGCGCCGCGATCGTGGAGGCCCTCACCCTGGAGCGGGGCAACCGGTCGCGCGCCGCGGCGCGGCTCAATCTCAACCGGACGACCCTGCTGTACAAAATGAAGAAATATGGGCTGATTGGATGAGGCGGGCTGTCGAATGCTGAACCCCCACGGTACAATATCCAGCGTGCTGCTCGCACTGATGCTGGCCGGGGGAAGCGCCGCTTCGGCTCCCGCGGCAGGCCCGGTCGAGTTGACCCGCGACCAGAAACTCCGGCGAGTGGAGGAACTCAGGACGTTCCTCACGGGCCGGGAACGGGAGCTGGCGCGCCTGGTGGCCGCACACCGGGAGAAGACGAAGGAGGCTGAGACCCTGGGCAGGCAGGTGGACGCGCTCAAAGCGAAGCCGAACCGGAGCTGGATGGAGCAGCGGGATCTCGAGAAGCTGCTCGCCGGCGGCCGGGTCCGGCTCGAGGAGATCGAGCGGCTGGCGGAGCAGGAGACCGGGACGCGGGACGAGGCCTTCGCCGCCGCCGCGGCGCTCGTCGCCGAATACGAGTCCTTCATGCAGGAGGACCTCGTGCGTCTCCGCGACCTCGCCGGGCCGGTCTCCGCCACCCCGCTCTCGGCGTCGGCGTCCGCCGAGCGCCGGGCGCTGACGGATCGCGTCCTCGTCTACGAGCGGGAGCGCAGGATCTTTCAGGGGAAGATGAACGCCCTGACTCCGGCCAATCCGATGCCCATCGAGATTCCGCGCTCGGCGAAGTGGACCAAGGAGATGATAGAGGACCAGCGGCGCGCGTGGGAGGCGGCCATCGCCCGGCTTCAGGCGGACCGCAACCAACTCGTGCAGGAGCAGGGGCTCCGCCGCGCCCTGGCGGAGGCCCTGCCCGGCGCCACGGTGACGGCGGATTCGGCCGCGGCGGACAGCCGGTTGGCCGCGCGCGTCGAGGACCTGGACCGCAAGATCGCCCTGTACCGGGACAAGCTCGCCCGGCTCAGCGGCGGCTCGCGGGGGAGGAACTAGCGGTCGTGGCGACCGAGAAGTTCTCCGAGGATGAGCTCCTCCAGATTTTCCAGAGCATGATGGCGCCGCAGCCCGGTGCGGCACCGTCGGCACCGCCGGTGTTGCCGGTGAGTCCGGTGCCGGCTGCGGTGCCGTCTCCACCGTCGCTCGCGGCTGCTCCGCCGCCGCTGGCCGCTGCTCCATCGCCGCCGCCCCCGGTCGCGCCGCCGCCGCCTCCTATCGCCGCGCCATCCCCGGTGCCGTCGGTACCGGCTCCCGTGCCTATGGCCGCGCCGGTGGCTCCGCCTCCTCCGCCGACGGCTCCGACGCTTCCGGCGTCACCGACCGCCGCCGCGTCTGCTCCACCCGTACCGGCGGCACCGGCAGTACCGGCAGCGGTTCCGATCACCCCCGAGGATCTCAAGGCCGTGGACGATCTCGGACATCAATTCGAGATCGGTCGCGTGCGGATGGAGCAGGTCCTGGCCCCGTTCATCGGCGAGAAGAACGTCAAGAAGGTGCTGGCCTGGTCGCTCGACCGGGCGCAGAAGACGCACCCCATCCTCAAGAACACGCACTGGAGTCCTTCGAATGACCTCCTCGACAACGGCGAGATTGAGGTCACCCGGCTGGTCAAGAACGTCGAGGCGTTCGCGGGTCATCCCGTCGTCCAGCTCGTGAAGCTCGCCCTGTCCGACCTTCTCGTGATCCGGCTCGAAGCCGTCGAGAAGGGGCTCGGTCCGTCGATGAAGCAGGCGGTCGACAAGGAAGTGGCCAGGCTGAGGGACATCCTGAAGTGAACGCGACGTCCCGGCTCCGCATGCTCGCGGTCGTTGCGATGCTCGCGGGGTGTGCGCTGATCTGGCCCGCCAAGTACAAGTTCGAGGCGGCGGAAGAGCTGGAGCAGCAGGGGAAGTACCCGGAAGCCGTCGCGCTCTACGAGGAGGTTTTCACCCGGTACCCGAAGAAGCGCGAGGCCCTGGACGCGCTCCTGCGCGCCGCCGCGATCTACGAGGAGCGGCTGAACAACTGGCAGAAGGCGGCGGCCTACCTGCAGGACCTCCGGTCACGCACGGAAGGGAAGCCCCAGTACGCGTCCGTGCTCCTGCGGCTCGGCCGCGTCCTCGAGCACGCCGGCTCGCCGTTCAGGGATTCGATCGAGACGTACGGGGTGCTCTGCCGAAACTGCGCGTCGGCGCCCGAGGCGGTGAGTGCGCTGGTGGCGAAAGGGCGCCTTCACGAGTCCATGCAGGATTGGGCGGCCGCGAAGGGCGTCTACGAGGACGCGCTTGCGAGGTACGGCAAGAGCGCGGAGGCTCCGACCATCCGGGTGCGGCTGGAGGCGGTCTGGCAGTTCGAGGCCATGGGCCTCTACTACGCCGGCGAGGTCGAGCACGGCGTCACGCTGGCCCAGGAGGCGATGAAGAAGGGCATCACCGTGGATGAGGTGCGCAACGGCCTGGAGGCGCTCCTCGGGCGGTACAAGAAGGCCATGGATCTGTGGCGGGCCGAGGCCGCTTCCGTGATCCGGGAGGCGGCGACGGTGACCGACCAGCCCGCCCCCGGCCACTTCGTTCACCGGTATGAGCGCGGCGCCCCGGCGGCCGCCCCGGCGGGCTGGACCACGGCCTGGGACGCGAAGAAGACGACGCTCACCGTTACGGAAGCTCCGCCGGAGGAGGTCTCCGCGACGCCGATGGAATCCGCGCAGCCGGCGCTGGCGGGGAAGCCTGCGGCCAAACCGAAGGCCGCGCCGAAGCGGAAACCCCTCCCCAAGCCCTGGTCGTGGAAGAGTCCCGCGGGCGTCCAGGTCCTCGGGTACTGGTTTTCCCCCGATGGCCGGAAGCTGGGCTGGATCGGGAAGTCACGCTCGGGGAGCAAGCGGTCCCTGAACCTCGTCGACCTGGGGAGCCGCAAGGGCTGGGTCGTGATGACGGATCCCACGGGAACCGTGCTCGGCGACGTCATCGCGTTCCTGCCCCACGCCGACAAGGTCATATTTCCCTACGAAAATTACGTGATGGTTTCCGATCTCCGCGGTGGGAACCGGACGAGCTTTCCGCTCGAGAGCGGCCGGGGACCCCGGGTAGCCTTCAGGGGGCGCCAGGTGGACTCCCTCGCCACGACGTCCGACGGGCTCGAACTGCTTCTGGTCACGGTTCCGCCGCCCCCGAAGAAGGGGAAGGCTTCCGCCGGCGAGGCGGCGTCCCCGCACGTGTACTGGCAGGTCGGTCTCGGAGTGGGGAGCTTCTAGAGGCCGTTGTGAAACCCCAACGGCCTCTGGAAGCAGCGGATGGATTTCGGGTTCTGCTATGTGGCTTCTAAGGGCGTTGGGGATGGCGAGTCGATTCCCTCCCCATTCCGAAGTGGAGGCCCGCCTCTGGGCCGTAATCCTCGTGGGATGCGCGGGGGCCGCGGCGGGGGAGATCTACAACGCCCTCAGCCCCCGCGGCGTCTTTGCCCCGGTCGCGGTATCGAATCCCGCCACCCCCGCAGCTCTTCCGACATTCCCGCCCACCAGGCCTTCCGCGCGACCGCACCAGGTGAAGACCACCCCCGTCAAGCCCGTTGAGGATGCGACGGTCCGGAAGCCGGCGGGTCCGCCCCGGGTCGTCGACCTGGCGGAGGTGCGGTCGCTCGTCGAGAAGAAGGCGGCGGCGTTCGTGGACGCCCGTTCCGCCCTGCGATTCGCCTCGGGCCACATCCCCGGCGCGGTGAACATTCCGTCGACGGACTTCGAGGCATCTTTCGCGCGGCTGAAGGCCGTCCTGCGGCCGGACTGGGCGACCGTCGTCTACTGCGAGTCCGCGGACTGCGACGAGTCCGACCTCGTGCTCGAGCAGCTCGTGAAGCGCGGCTACGTCAAACTCCTGCACTTCAAGGCCGGATGGCAGGTCTGGGAGGACGCCGGCCTGCCGCAGGAGCAGGGCGCTGCCTCGCCGTGACCGCCCTGTGCCGCCTGATCCTCTCCGCGATCTTCGCGCTCGCCGCCCTGGGCGGGCTCGAGCATCCGAAGACCTTCATGCGCTCCGTCGGGGACTACCAGCTCCTTCCGCCGGGCCTGGTGCCGCTGGCCGGGGCCACTCTGCCGGGGGTGGAGGCGCTGGCGGCGCTCGTCCTGCTGCTGGCCGTCTTCCGCGTCCCGGAGACGCCGGGCCGGTGGCGGGCGGCGGTGGAGGGGTCGGAGCTGATCGTCACGGGCCTCCTCGTGGTGTACACCGTCGGGATCGCGAGCGCCCTGCTACGCGGGTTCCAGTTGGACTGCGGCTGTTTCGACTTCCTCGGCGAGCACCTGCCGTTCTACAAGCCTTCGAAAGCGACCTGGTGGACGGTCGTCCGCGACCTCGTGATGATGGTCCCGGGCGTGTGGCTGGTCAGCCGCCAGCGATGGGCCGGGGCGGGCGACCGATGAGGCGGGCCGTGCTCGTGTGCGCCGCCTGGCTTGCGGCGGTTCCGGCGCCGGCGCAGCCGGCGCCGACGCCGCAGCCCGCCGGCGTGCCGCCGGACACCTACGCGCAGCAGTTGAGCGTCCGCCTCTACGGGGCGGCGGCCCAGCCGGATCTCTACGCGGCACGGGTGGCGATCCACGACGAGAATCCCGCCGTTCGGGGCGCGGGCTGGACCGGCTCGATCAGCGAGTCGTCGCTTCGGCACGCGCTCGGCGGTGGGCTCGAGGTCAGTTATGGATTCCTGGACGACGTGAAGTTCCTTTTCGATCTTGGGGGATTCGGGAGCGCGGCGGAGGGCACATTCACCGGGTATGGGGCCAACAGCGTGGTGGACCCCGTGCTCGGCCGGCTGTCCCAGCGTCTGCATCGCGTCAACCGGTATCCCGTTTTTGCCCAGACCCTGGGAGCGACCCTGCTCCTCCGGTCATTCGAGTGGTGCCGGTTCGGCCTGACCCTGCGGGTCGGGGTGTGCGAGTTGGCGGGGGCGACAGAGCGCGCCGAATCCTCGGGTCCGCTGGGGACCTCGTGGACGAGCCGGAAGCTCACGGGGACGGCCCCGGCGGCGTTCGTCGGCTTCGAGTGGGAGTGGCTGTCCACGGCGGCGGCGCTCGGTCTTCCCATGGCCGGGTACGCGATGCTCGGGTACCGCCAGCTTCAGTTCACGTCGGTGACCGCCGGGACCACGGACTCGACGGGTCTGAGCCTCACCGGAGACTACCTGAACGACGACGGGACGCGCCGCACGCTCGACCTGTCCGGCCCCGAGGTCCGCATCGGCGTCCAGTTCGCGATCTCCTACGCCCTCACGCCCTGAAACATCAGGAACCCGGGAGTCCATCCACGCCTATCCTCGACGACCTCTCCGTCCACCTGCCCGACCTCACCACGCTCGTCAACCGCGAGCTCGCCGTCGTGCCGCCGGGATGGACGCTGGCTCCGGGGCAGGTTGCGTCTTGGCTCGGGGGCCCGTCGTCATGGCGGATCCATTACCCCGATCAGCCCCGGCTCGGAAAGCGGGACCTCGGGGTGACGGCAGACGGGCGGCTCCTGGCCGCCGGGCAGTACATGATCGACGGGACGTCCTGCCTCGTCTCGTGGCTGGCGGCCGATCCCGGGGAGCCGGGCGCGCTCGAGGAATGGATCGGGGCGCTGGAGGATCTGGCCCGTGACCGCGGGTGCACGGCGGTCGTGCAGTCCCGGAACGAGCTCGGGATCGGGTGGTTCGGCACGCCCCTCGTCTGGGATCACGTGGTCCGCGGCCTCCGCGAAGCGGGGTACGAGCCGATCGAGCGGTGGGTGATCATGGCCGGGGACCTCGGGTCCGTGCCTCCTCCGCCCAAGCCGCCGTACCGGTCCCTGCGGGTCGAACACCGGGACGATCCGGCGGCGCTGGAACGCGCGACCCACGTCTGGGTCGGGGCCGTGCCGGCCGCGGACTGCACCTTCTGGGGCGCGCCTTCGGTGTTTCGCGACTGCCCCGGGTATGCCGCGTGGATGACGCTCGAGGCGATCGATGTCGAGGAGCCATTCCATCGGCAGGGGATCGCGCGGTACCTGCTGACGTCCGAGATGGCCCGGCTGGCGGAGCAGGGCATCCGGCACGTCCTGCTCTTCACCGAGGTTGGAAACCTTCCCGCGCGCCGCCTGTTCGAATCCCTGGGATTCGCGGCCGGTCCCGAATGCTGGTGTCTGGGTCATACCCTCGGTTGTTAGTTGACAAAACGCCTCCGGGGAACAAGAATACTTGACCGTGGTCAGCTTTCCGGATGACCGGAACCGGCCGAGCTTGAGGAGGGTTTACCTTTGCAGATGACCAAGGTCAGCGGCGCCGAGTGCGATCTGTGCAAGTCGCGCGGCTCCTGCTTTTTCGCCGATCTCAAGGGCGGGGATTTCCAGGAGTTCCGCGACAGCCGCATCTCGAACGTCTACAAGAAGCGTCAGGTCGTCTTCTACGAGGGTCACAAGCCGCACGGGATCTTCGTCGTGTGCCGCGGCCGGGTCAAGATCTACAAGACGGACGACAAGGGGCACCAGCTCACGACGCGGATCGCCGACCAGGGGAACATACTCGGATACCGGTCCCTCCTGTCGGGGGAACCGTACGCCGCGACCGCCGAAGCCCTGGAGGAATCCTGCCTCGCGTATGTCGACGAAGGGCGGTTCAAGGCGCTCCTGGGCCGCAACCAGGCCATGGCCCTGCGCATGATCCTCCAGTTGGCGAAGGACGTCCGTATCGCGGAAGACAAGGCGCGGGACATGGCGATGAAGTCCAGCCGGGAGCGGCTGGCCGAACTCCTGCTCATGCTCCGGGCGACCTACGGGAAGACCGAGAAGCCGGGCGCGGGCCTCAAGCTGCCGTTCACCCGGCAGGATCTGGCGGACCTCGCGGGCCTGGCGCAGGAGACCGTCATCCGGCTGCTCAGCGAGCTGGAGGAGAAGAAGGTGATCTCCATCAACGGACGGAACCTCACCATCCTGAACGAGCGGGCGCTCGAGAAGTTCTCCGCGACCATAACCTGAGCGGGGTCTGCCGTCCCTCTTCTTTACCTGATCGTGGTCAGGCTTTCCGGGAGCTGACCGTCATGGCCTTCCCGGGGTCTTGGCCGCAAAGTCAACATGCACCATGGCACCCCTGACACCCCAACTGCGCCTGGTCTTCTGGGAGACGACGGCGGGCTGCAACCTCCGTTGCGTCCATTGCCGCCGCATCGACGTCATGGAGACGGTTTCGAAGGAGGATCTCACGCCCGCCGAAGGCCTGGACCTGGTCGATCAGGTGGCCGGCCTCGGACGGCCGATCCTGGTGCTTTCGGGCGGAGAACCCCTCATGCGGCCGGACATCTTCGACCTCGCGGACCGGGCGAAGTCGCGCGGCCTGCGGGTGGCCCTGGCGACTAACGGCACGCTCATCGACGCGCCGCAAGCCCGGCGCATCCGGCAGGCCGGGTTCGACCGGGTCGCGATCTCGCTGGACGGGGCGACGCCCGCGACGCACGACGCGTTCCGCGGCATCCCCGGGTCGCACGTAAAGGCCGTGAGCGCGCTCCGCGCCCTGCACGCCCTCGGCGTCGGGACGCAGGTCAACTTCACGGTGGCGCGCCACAACGTGGCCGAGGTCCCCGCCATCTACGACCTGGCCATCGAGCTGGGCGCGGACGCGCTCCACTTCTTCATGCTCGTGCCCGTCGGGTGCGGCGTGGCCATCGCGGACCGCGAGATGCTTCCCGCGGCCGAGTACGAGCGCTGGCTGGCCTGGCTCTGGGACCGGGAGCAGGAGGGGAAGATCGAGCTCAAGGCGACCTGCGCGCCGCACTACTTCCGTGTCATGCGCCAGGGAGGCCGCCGACCCGCGGCAAGTCATCACCGGCAGGGCCCGACCGAGGCCGCCGGCCGCCCGTCCCTGCACCAGACCACCCGGGGATGCCTGGCCGGAGTCGGGGTCTGCTTCGTGTCGCATCGGGGCCAGGTTTTTCCGTGCGGCTACCTGCCGGTGCCGGCGGGCGACCTCCGGCGCCAGCCCCTGAAGGAGATATGGGACGGCTCGGGCGTGTTCGGGAAGCTCCGCGACCCCGGTCTCCTCAAGGGCAAGTGCGGCGGGTGCGAGTTCAAGACCGTGTGCGGCGGCTGCCGCGCCCGGGCTTTCGGCATGGCCGGCGACTGGCTGGGGGAGGAGCCCTTCTGCACCTGGATCCCGGGCTCCCGCAAGTCCCTGACGGAGGCGAAGGCGGGTCATGAGTGAACCGGCGGGGACCTGGGGCCGGTATCCGTGGGCGAAATCCGGCCAGCGCCGGGCCCTCGCGGCGCTCGTCGCGCCGGTGGCCGGGAAGTCGGTTGTGTCGCTGGCGGAGCGGTTCGCCACGAACATCTACCGCCCGGGCGCCGTGATCTTCTACCGGAGCCATGTGCCCCTGGCCTGCTACCTTCTGCGACACGGCAGCGTCGTGCTCGAGTTCGGCCACGGGAACCGGGCGGCGCGCGGTATCGTGGTCGAGGGGCCCGCGATCCTCGGCCACTGGCATGCGGTGAACGCCGCCGCGTATCCGGTCACGGCCCGGGCGATCACGGCCGCCGTCGTGGCTCTCATCCCCCGGGCGGACAGCGGGCGGCTGAAGTTCGGGGCCTCCGGGGAGCTGTCGACCATTGGGCGGGTCTGAAGTGGCCGGACATCCGGAGGTCAATCGGGGATGAAGCGGATCTGGCGCATCCTCGAATTGACGGGCATCGAGCGCGGCCCCGGGGATGGGATCCATTTCCGGCTGACCCGCAGGTTCTTCGTGATCATGGCCGGGCTGGCGGTATCGAGTCTCCTGGGCCTGGGGGGACTCTCGATCTACTCCACGAGCCCGAGCTTCTGCCATTCGTGCCACATCATGGAGCCCTACTACCAGGGATGGAAGCACTCGAAGCACAAGAACGTTCCGTGCGTCGAGTGCCACTACCCCCCCGAGTCCCCCCGGAGCCACCTGTGGAGGAAATTCCAGGCGATGTCCCAGGTCGTGAAATACGTGACCCGGACCTACTCGTCGAAGCCGTTCGCCGAGGTCGACGACAAGTCGTGCCTCCGGTCCGGTTGCCATTCCAGCCGGCTCCTCGAGGGGCGGCTCGTGACGCCCCGGGGCATCCGTTTCGACCACCGGCCGCACCTGACCCAGGTGCGCCGGGGGCGGCAGTTGCGGTGCGTTTCCTGCCACTCCCAGGTCGTCGTCGGCAAGCATATCGAGGTCACCTACGACACCTGCTATCTGTGCCATTTCCGGGACATGGCGCAGGGGCGCTCTACCGAGCCTATCGGCGGATGCCTGGGCTGCCACGATCTGCCGGCCAAGAGCTTCCGGCTCGGGAACATGACCTACAACCACAAGGATTTCGTCACCAAGCGCGGGATCAGTTGTCAGAATTGCCACCTCGGTGTCATCCAGGGCAAGGGCGAGGTGCCGCGGGACCGCTGCCTGACGTGCCACAACCAGCCCGAGAAGATCGCCCGTTTCGCTGAGGACGCGTTCATCCACGAAAACCACGTGACGAAGCACAATATCGCGTGCTTCCACTGCCACGAGGAGCTCCGCCACGGCTTCCGTGAGGCGCCGGCGATTCCTCCGCCCGCGACGGCCGAGGCGATTCCCAAAGCGGTGCCGGCGACGGCGTCCGCCTCGCACGTGCGGACCGTGAACTTCGATTGCTCGTTCTGCCACGACCGGCTGCACACGGGGCAACTCGAGCTCTACGCGGGGAAGGTGGCCGGGCTGGGCCTGCCCGAGATCCCGAGCCCGATGTTCGTCGCGCGCGTGGACTGCGTCGGCTGCCACTACGCGGAGAAGGCCGGCCCCGCGGCGGAGTTCCGGGGCCAGACGCACCGCGCCTCCGAAAAGGCCTGCGAGAAGTGCCACGGGGAGCGATTTGCGGGCATCCTCGACGAGACCCTCTCCGAGCTGAAAACGACGCTGGATCGGGGCAGGGCGAAGCTCGGGGCGGCCCGGGCGGCGCTCGCCGCCGCGGGGCTGGACGAGCCGGAACGCCGGCGGCTGGGAGGGCGCCTGGATGCGGCGGACCGCTGGCAGCGGCTGGTCGAGTCCGGAAAAGGCGTCCACAACGTCTATCTCGCGTCCGTGGCGCTGCGGCGGGCCGACACCGCGGTTTCGGCGGTCGGCGAGGCCGCCGGCGCCAAGCTCGAGGACCTTTCCGGGTTGCCCTTGCTTTCCGGTGGATTCTGCGCGACGATGTGTCATCCGCGAATCGGAGTCAAGGTGCCTCCGGACACGGTGCGAGCGTTCGGCAAGGAGATGCCCCATGGAATGCATGCGTCGCAGAACGGGTGCGTGACGTGTCACGAAATCGGCGGGCACAAGATGGTGCCGCTGAAACCCGGCGTGCGGAAGACGGTCTGCGCGGGATGCCATCCGGAATGACGATTGATACGGGGGAGACCGGCGCATGAAGGACCTCGACCACCTTCTCCGGGTCGCGGCCACGTTCGTGGTCGTGACGGTCGGATTCCTGGTAGTCAGGGGCTTCCTGATTCCCCCGACGTTCGGGAAGCTCGGCCACTACCGGGCCGCCGCGGTCGACGACGTGAAGGCGATGCCGGTCAGGTACGCGGGGCGGGCGGCGAGGGATGCCTGCGCCAGGTGCCACGCCGGGCCCGTCCGGGACCGGGCTTCGTCCAGTCACCGGGGTGTCTGGTGCGAGACCTGCCATGGGGCGGCCGGGGCCCACGCGGCGGATCCGAAGTCCGTGAAGCCCGGGCGGCCGGCGAAGGGGGAGATGCGCGCGTTCTGCGGCCGCTGTCACGCCTCGAACATCACGCGACCCCGCGGGTTTCCGCAGGTCAACCTCTCCGTCCACAATCCGGGAGCGGCATGCACCGAGTGCCACGACTCCCACAAGCCGAAGCTATGAGGCGTCTGGATCGCCGCCGGTTCCTCCGGACCGCGCTCGGGGCGGTGGTGGCCTACGCCGCGTCCTGCCTCGCCGCGCCGCTCGCGAGGGCGCAGCGGTTCTTCCGCGCGCCGCCGTGGAAGATCAGGACCCCCTACTGGGGCTTCGCCGTGGACATCACGAAGTGCATCGGATGCGGCAAGTGCGTGGATGCCTGCAAGACGGAGAACGACGTGCCCCGGGAGCCGTTTTACTTCCGCACGTGGGTGGAGCGGTACGCGATTCGCAAGTCCGGGGAGGTCACCGTGGATTCCCCCAACGGCGGGCTGGACGGGTTCGAGCCCATGCGTGACGAGGACAGCATCGTCAAGGCCTTCTTCGTGCCGAAGCTGTGCAACCTCTGCGAGAACTCCCCGTGCATCCAGGTCTGCCCGGTCGGGGCGACGTTCAAGACCGAGGACGGCGTGGTCCTGATCGACCGCAAGTACTGCATCGGGTGCCGGTACTGCATCCAGGCCTGTCCCTACGGCACGCGGTACTACCATCCGACGCTCAAGGTGGCGGACAAGTGCTCGCTGTGCTACCACCGGATCAAGCGGGGTCTCAATCCGGCGTGCGTCGAGGTCTGTCCGACCGACGCCCGGATCTTCGGGGACCTCTCCGACCCCCGCAGTCCGCTGAGCCGGTTCATCGCGGAGAATCCAGTCCAGGTGCTCAAGCCCGCGATGGGGACGCAGCCGAAGCTCGCCTACAAGGGCCTGGACCGGGAGGTGCGCTGATGGACCCCATGATCGAGCACCTGCGCGACGCCCTCGAGAAGGTCGTCGGATTCATCTATCCCAACGAACTGGAGCTCCAGTGGAGCATCCTGATCGTCATGTACCCGTACGTGACGGGGCTGGTGGCCGGCGCGTTCATCCTGGCGTCCCTGGAGCGCGTCTTCAACGTCGAGTCGGTCAAGCCTACGTACCGGCTCTCCCTGTTGAGCGCCCTGGCCTTCCTGATCGTGGCGCCGTTGCCGCTGCAACTGCACCTGGGGCACCCGTTCCGCGGCATCGAGATCTTCCTGACGCCGAACACCTCCTCCGCGATGGCCATGTTCGGGTTCATCTACGCGTGGTACCTCATGGCCGTGATCCTGATGGAGATCTGGCTCGACTACCGCGCCGAGATCGTGGGCTGGTCGAAGACGGAGCCCTGGGCGCCGAAGCGCATGTTCTACAAGGTCCTGACCTTCGGCGTCACCACCGTCACGCCGGGCTCGCGCCGGATCGACGACGTGCTGGGCCGGGCGATCACGGTCATCGGCCTGCCGTCCGCCGTCCTCCTGCACGGGTACGTGGGGTTCATCTTCGGCTCCGTGAAGGCCAACCCGTGGTGGTCCACGCCGCTCATGCCGGTCATCTTCCTCTTCTCGGCGATGGCTTCGGGGATCGCCGCCGTCATGCTCCTCTACATGTTCCTGACGTGGATGCGGAACCGGCCGCTCGACATGCGATGCCTCGACACGGTCGCGAAGTTCCTGCTTACGGCCATCATCGTGGCGTTCACGCTGGAGACGCTCGAGACCATCCAGAAGGCTTACGAGGCCGAGGAGCACTTCGACATCCTGGCACTGCTCGTGGAGGGCCAGTTGAGCTTCAGCCTCGTGTTTCTCCAGATCTTCCTCGGGAGCATCTGCCCCATCATCCTGCTTGGCCTGCCCCAGATCTTCGGGGTGTCCGACCAGGGACGAAAATCCCTGTACGCGGTCTCCGGCGTGCTGGCGCTCATCGGCATCTTCGCCATGCGGTGGAACGTCGTGATCGGGGGCCAGTTCTTCTCCAAGAGCCTCCGGGGCTTTACGACCTACAAGCTGCAGTTCATCGGCCGCGAGGGGCTCGTGGCCGCCATCGGCGTGCTGGTGCTGGCTTTCGCGATTCTCGCCGTGCTGATCCGGCTCCTGCCTCCCTGGACGAAGGACGAGCCGGGCCGGGCGCCGGCCGCGGGCGGGCGGGCGTCATGAGCGTCCGGTGGATCTTCCTCGCCGCGTGCCTCGCGATCCTGCCGGCGGTTTCCGGTCCCGCCGCGGCCGGGAAAACCGCGGGGGGCGGCGGGTCGTGCGCGGAGTGCCACCGGGGCCTCAAGGGTCCGGACGACCTCAAGCACACGTATCCGGACTGGAAGCGGTCCGTCCATGCGGCGGCGGGCGTCGGGTGCGAGGCGTGCCACGGCGGTGACCCGGTCAAGACCGGCCGCGAGGCGGCGCACGCGGGAGTCCTGCCCTCCAGCCAGCCGGGAAGTCCCGTCTACTTCACCGTGATCCCGAAGACCTGCGGAGTCTGCCACGCGAAGGAGCTGGCGGCGTTCCGGCGCAGCGTCCACTACCGCGAGCTGCAGACGTCCGGCCGGGGCCCGAACTGCGTTACCTGCCACGGCGCGATGGCGAGCCGTGTGCTGGAACCGAAGACGATGGAGATGACTTGCACGCTCTGCCACCGGCGGCCGACGCAGGCCTACGCGGCGAGGATGTCCCTCACCCATTCGGCCGACCAAGTGCGTCGACTGGGCCGGGCCGTGGAGCGCGGACGCCAGGCCGGGGTGGATGTGACGGCCCAGGCGCGCGAACTGGCCGACCTCACGGCGCGGCAGGCGCGGGCCGTCGTCGACTGGCATACGTTCGACATGGCCGGCGTGCTCGGGGCGACGCAGGCGGTGTCCCGCCGCGCGGCCACGGCCACGAACGAGCTCAAGCTCAAGGGGGCCGGGGAATGAGGACGCCGATCGTCGATCCCGAGCGCCGGCCGGGGTTAAGCCGGCGGGCCTTCCTGACCGGCGCCATCGCGGCGGTCGGCGGGCTGATCGGGGCGGTGCTGGGCGGCGGCGGGCTCGGCTACGTGCTCTCGCCCCTGTTCCGGCGGCACGGCGAGGAATGGGTGGACATCGGGCGTGCGGACGAGGTCAGTCCCGGCGCCCCGATCAAGGTCGATTTCACGGTCCGCAAGCGCGACGCATGGACGACGGTGGAGCGGCGGGCGAGCGCCTGGGTGCTGACTGCCGACGGGAAGCAGTTTATCGTGTACGATCCCCGGTGCACGCACCTGGGCTGTCCGTACCGGTGGGACCGGGACCTGGGCCGGTTCCTGTGCCCGTGTCACACCGCGGTCTTCGGGGTGGACGGACGCGTGGTCATGGGACCCGCGCCACGGCCGTTGGACCGGTTTCCGGTCAAGATCGTGGGTGGCCGGATCATGATCCGGCCGGAGCCCGTGAAGTCGGAGCGATCGTGAAACGAATCCTGGATTGGGTCGATGAGCGCCTCGGCGCGGGGCCGATCTGGAAGGCCCTTTTCGCGCGGCACGTGCCCGAGGCGAGTGGGCCCGCCGCGTGGTTCTACACGTTGGGAAGCGCCTCCCTGTTCGTGTTCACCATCCAGGTCGTGACCGGGATCCTGCTGGCGATGAACTACGTCCCCTCGGCGGACCACGCGCACGATTCGGTCCAATTCATCGAGACGCAGGTCGTGCTGGGAAGGTTCATCCGGGGTCTGCACCACTGGGGGGCGACGTTCATGGTCGTGCTCGTCCTCCTCCACATGCTGCGCGTCTTCTTCATGGGCGCCTACAAGTACCCGCGGGAGGTCACGTGGCTCGTGGGCGTGGGGATCTTCCTGCTGGTGATGGGGTTCAGCTTTACCGGCTATCTCCTGCCCTGGGATCAGAAGGCGTACTGGGCCACGGCGGTCGGGACGAACATCGCGCGGCAGGTTCCGGCGGCGGGAGAGGCGATCGGGCTGGTGCTCAAGGGGTCCGAGGAGTTGGGCATGGCGACGCTGGCCCGGTTCTACGCCATGCATGTGCTCCTCCTGCCGGCCCTGACCGCGGGCCTGCTGGCCGCGCACCTCTTCCTCGTCGTCTGGCACGGGATCTCGGAGCCACCGTCCCGGTCGGGGGGGCCTCCTCCATGACCCAGTGGCACGCGGCTTACCGGGAGCATTACGCGAAGCTCAAGCGCGAAGGGGTGCCGTTCTTTCCCGATGTCGTGTTCAAGGATGCGGTGGTGGTCGTGCTGCTCTTCGCGGCGCTGTGCACGCTGGCCGTCGTGAAGGGGGCGCCGCTGGAGGAACTGGCCGATCCGACCGACGCCATGTACAACCCCCGGCCGGAGTGGTATTTCCTGTTCCTGTTTCAGGCGTTGAAGTTCTTCCCAGGATACCTGGAGGCGGTTGCGGCGGTCGTCCTGCCCGGCGTCGGTATCGCGGCGCTCGTCCTCCTGCCATTCCTGGATCGCGGGCCGGAACGGCATCCCCTCGACCGCCCGGTGATGCTGGCCGGGGGGCTCGCGGTGCTGGCGGGGATCGCTTGGCTGACCGTCGTGGGCGCGCGCGCGCCCTCGACGAACCCGGAGGCGGAACGAAATCCGCTGGTGGCCCAGGGTCAGCGCCTGTATGAGGAGTTGAAATGCGGAAACTGCCATACGATCCGCGGCCGTGGGGGCCTCGTCGGACCGGAACTCTCGACGATCGCGTCCTACCGCGATGCGGCCTGGCTCAAGCGACACTTCAGCCAGCCTTGGAAACTCGTTCCCGGCAGTGAAATGCCGGCCTACAACCTCCTTCCGGACGAGGCCGACGCCCTGGTGGCGCTCCTCCAGCATCTCGCCGGTGGAGGAGCCTACACCCCACGGGCTCCCGTCCTCTTCGAAGCGAGCTGTGCGACGTGCCACGCACTGCATGGGAAGGGAGGAGGCGGTGGGCCGGACCTCTCGGAGGTCGGGAAATACCGAGAACTGGAGTGGGTTCGGGCGTACATCGCGGATCCGAAGACGAGGAATCCGGACGCCACGATGCCCGGGTTCAAAGGGGATCTCGCCGATTCCGCCATCGAGGACATCAGCCGGTATGTGACGTCCCAGCGGGGGATGAGCGGAGCGGCCGAGGGCAAGAGGCTATACGGTCGGTTGGGATGCGCCCACTGCCACGCCATCCGCGGGAACGGGGGGCGGGTCGGGCCGGACCTCGCCGCGGGGGCGGCTCGACGTGAGGTCGACTGGTTGAAGCGCCATTTCGAGAGACCCCGGGCGGTGGTGCCGGGAAGCCGCATGCCCAGTTTCAATCTCCAGCCCGGCCAAGTGGAGGCATTGGCGGACTATCTTCACAGCTTCGGCGGGTCGGGGGCGGTTTCCCCCCAGGCGCGCGAGCTGTTCGACCTCCACTGCGTGACCTGCCACAACCTGGACGGATCGGGCGGGAAGGCCGGTCCGGACCTGTCGGGCATCGGTCTGCGGCGGGAGGTCATCTGGCTGACCGCGTATCTGGGCGATCCCAAGTACATCTATCCGACCACGGTCATGCCCTCGTTCAAGGGGACGCTGACCGCCCCCCAGATCGAGGATATCGCGCGATTCCTCTCGACTCAACGGAAGCCCTCCGTACGGAAGAGCGATGGCGGGCAGCCGGATTGATCAGGTGAAATGGCTGATGGCCGTCATGTTGTCGGATTGCGCTTTCTCATGATCCCTCCTTATGGCGATCTGGAAGACTTGACGCACGATGATCTGTATCATCTGGAAGGGTGATGGGCGTCACTCTGCCGGCAGTGGGTACAATTACGCTCTGATTCGCGGTCGCTTGAAGGGATACTCGGGAGACCAAAGCCACGTGAGGAGGAAGATCATGAACATGATGGGGACGGAAGGGCTGGGGATAAGGCGCGTAATGCGGTGCTCCGTGGCGGTCTTGCTGGCAGGATGGGCGGCATGCGCGATGGCATCTGATCAGGGAGCCGGGGACAAGCCGGCGAAGGCGGCCGGGAAGGCGCCTGCCGCGGCCGTCGCCGGTCCGGGGAAGAAGGTCTATGACGCCAAGTGCGCGTCGTGTCACCGCAAGGACGGCAAGGGCAATCCGGCAATGGCCAAGATGCTCAAGAAGAAACTCGAGGATCTGGACCTGACCGACAAGGATACCCAGGGCCGGTCCGACGCGGATCTCCTCGCGGCGATTACGGACGGCAAGCCGGCGGGGGATCCGAAGGCCTCGATGAAGGGCTGGAAGGGCAAGGTCACCGAGCAGGAGATCAAGGACTTGCTCGCGTACATTCGGTCGCTGGCGGCAGCGACCGGCAAACCGTAGGCGGGGGAGGGATCGAGCCATGGGGATTCATCCGATCACGATCGCGTTGTTTGCGCTCCTGGCCGGGGCCGGGGTGGCGCTCGGGGGATTGCTGGAGGCCCGGTGGATCGCCGTGGCCGGGGTGGCGGTTGGGCTGGGCGTGTTGGTAGCGCTGCGAATTGCCAGTCAGTGGCAGCGGGCCGTGCTGCTGCGCCTGGGCAAGTTCCGGATGATCCGCGGCCCCGGCATGTTCGTCGTGGTGCCGTTCGTGGACACGGTGCCGTACTGGATCGACCTTCGGACCATCACCACGCCGATCGTCGCGGAGCAGACGCTGACGAAGGACAGCGTGCCCGTGGACGTGGACGCGGTCCTGTTCTGGCGCGTCGTGGACCCCATGAAGGCGGCGCTCGAGGTGGAGAACTATCAGGCCGCGGTCGCCTGGGCGGCCCAGACCGCGCTGCGGGACGTGATCGGGGAAACCGATCTGGCCGAACTCCTGGTAGGCCGGCAGAAGATCGACAGCCGGCTGACCGAGATTATCGAGACGCGCACCGAAGCCTGGGGCGCGAAGGTAATCGCCGTGGAGCTCCGGGACGTCAAGATCCCGGCCAACCTCCAGAACGCCATGTCGCAGCAGGCCCAGGCTGAACGGGAGCGGCAGGCGCGGCTGATCCTGGGCGACTCCGAGTTGCAGGTGGCGAAGAAGTTCCAGGAAGCCGCCCGATCGTACCAGGAGAGTCCGGTGGCACTGCACCTCCGGGGGTTGAACATCCTGCTGGAAGGGATGAAGCAGAACTCCACCATCGTGATCGTGCCCTCGAGCGCGGTCGAAACGATGGGCATGGGATCGATGGCCGGAATTGCCGCGCTCGCCAGGGAGATGAAACCCGCCGGACGGCCGGTGGCCGGGGAAGGGGCGGGATCGAAGGGCTGACGCGGCACCGGAACGGGGAGCTGACGAGTGAAGGAACGCATTCATGCGTTGCTCGGCTGGCTGCTCGTAGGCTTGGCCGTCGTGGGGGTGATCGGGTGGCTTCAGGCGACACCGGGCTCCGCCCAGCCGATCGCGTTCGACCACCAGAAGCATGTGGAAGGTGCAGGCCTGGAATGCACGCTCTGCCATCCGGGGGCGCGGGAAGGCCGCCGTGCCGGGATCGTCGCGGCGGGAGAGTGCATGGGCTGTCATGCCGACGCGGCTGCGGAGTCGCCTGAAGTCAAGAAGCTGAAGGCCTTTGCCGACCGGGGACAGCAAATTCCCTGGGTTCAGGTATACAAGGCTCCGCCTGACGATTCCAACATGTTCTTCCGGCCCAACGCCGTCCGCATCAACTTCTCCCACCAGCGCCATGTGGAGGCGGGTGCGGTGGACTGCGCGGCCTGCCATGGGGCGGTCGGCCACCGTTCCAAGCCGGTGACCTCGCCCGAGCTGCCGATCCGGATGAGACGGTGTCTGGAGTGCCATCGCGCCCGCAAGATAACTACGGATTGTCTGGCATGCCACCGCTGACGCCTACCGATGGCACCGGCGCGATCATGCGCGATCGCGGCGCGCGAAACCTGGTGGTCCTGGTGTGTTCGGTCTGCGTGTTCCTGATCATCTTCTTCCTGTTCCTGGCCGTGCAGGCCAGGATGTGGACTCCCTACTGGGCGGTTCATCCGACGACGGCCGTCCCTGCGGAGAAGCCGTGAATCCGACGATGACGCGCCGCACGCTGCTGAAGCTAGGCGCCTGGGGGGGATTGGGCGCGCTGATTCCCAGGATCGCGCGCGGGATGGTCCTTACGCCCCGGGAGCCCGCGCTTCCCCCGCTCGACGCGGAGGAGTTCGCCCCGGCGATCTGCAAGTTCTGCACCGCGCAATGCATGGCCCGGATTCGGCTGGTACGGGGCGAACCGGTGGGAGTGTCCGGCATGCCCGGGCATCCGGTCAGCCGGGGGGCGCTCTGTGCCAAGGGGTTCATGCTCCTGCACGAACTCGATCACCCGGACCGGCTGACCACGCCGGTACGCCGCACCGGGCCACGCGGCAAGGGAGGCTGGAAGCCGGTCACGTGGGATGAGGCCCATGCCACCCTGGCCGCGAGGCTCGGTGCCCTGCGCGGGCGTGGCCGGGCGGCGGCGTTCGGCATGGTGGCCGCGCCGGTGCGGGATGTCCGGCACGAGTTGCAGCGCCGGTTCGCAGCCGCGTATGGCACGCCGAACTATTGGGAGGGGGAGTGGCGGCCGGGCCAGCCGCCGTTCGACGCATTCCGGGACATTCACGGCGCCGGAACCTTGCCCGCCTACGACCTGGAGGAAACGAAGTTGCTGGTCGGATTCGGCTGGGATTGGCTCCAGCAGCTCCCCCGCCACGTGGACGCGCAGAGGCATTACGCGGTGCTGCGGCAACGCCAGCCCGGCGGGGGGAGAATCATCCAGCTTGAGCCGCGCCGGTCGATCACCGCCGTCAAATCGGACTTGTGGTTTCCCATCATGCCCGGGACGGAGGGGGTCGCTGCCCTGTGCATAGCGCGCGCGCTGCTGGCGGCCGGGCGGCACGACAGGGCGTTTTGCGATCGCCGCACCTCCGGGTTCGCCGAGTTTCGCGACCTTGTGCTGGCGGGGTATCCACCCGAGCGGGCGGAGCGCGAGTGCGGGCTTTCACGAAAAGCCGTGGAGCGGGTGGCGATGGACATGGCGGAGATCCGGCCGTGCCTGGCGGTGACGAGCCGGGCGAGCGCGTTCAACCAATCGGCGGTGCATGCGTTGAACCTGCTGACGGGGAGCGTGGGAATTCCCGGCGGGGTCCGCGAACCGGCGGGCTCGGGGCCGGCCCCGCTGCTTCCCGGGCCGCTCGACGGGCCGCGCGGCCGCCGCCTGGCCGACCTGGACGGGCTGGCGCGCGCCCTACTGGGAGGCGCGAATTCCCCCCTTGATACGCTGTGGATCGAGCAGGTGAATCCCGTGTTCCTGGGACCGGACCTCCGGACATGGCCGGCGGCGCTGGCGCGCGTTCCGTTCACGGTATGCGTTTCGCCGATCCTGGACGAGACCGCTTCGCTCGCCGATCTGGTGCTGCCTCCGCATGCGTCCCTTGAGACCTGGCAGGACGCAGCGGCTTCGGTGAACGAGGGATCGGAAGTTCGCAGCTTCGCCCCTCCGGTGGTGAAACCGCGGCTTCAGACCGGCGATCTGGGCGACCTCGTGCTGCGACTTGGCCGGTCGCTCTCGGGCGGGATGGTCGCGGCGCTCCCCTGGCGCTCCGTCGAATCCGCGTTGCAGGCGGCGGCGGAGCAGGCGGGCGCCGGCCGGGCTTGGCGCGTCGGGGGCTGGCGCGAAAGGGAATCGTCGCGCCGCGCGAATGGTGGAGCCGGCGGCCTCCTCCGGTTTCCGCCGACGCGTCCTCCAGCTCCGGCCGACGCCCGGGCTTTCCCCTTGCGGCTCCATACGTACGTTCCGCTGGCGTTCTCCGGAGGATCCGGCGCGCACCTTCCGTATCTGCTGAGCATGGCGGGATCGGAGCTGAGCGAGCAATGGGAGACCTGGATGGAGATCCATCCGCAAACGGCGAAGGAGCTCGGAATCGGGCATGGGGCACGGGTCCGGGTGCAGTCCGCCGCCGGCATGGTCCGTGCCCGGGCCAGATTGTCCGAGGACGTTCTGCCTGGCGTGGCGACGCTCCCGATCGGGCTGGGCCACACGGCGATGGGGCGCTGGGCGGCGGGCGTGGGAGCCAACCCCATCGAACTGATCGGTTCGGGAGAATCGTGGCCGCAGGGCGAGCCGGTCACGGTCCTCGCCGAGGGGAGGCGGGGATGAGAAGTCCGGGGCCGTTGGTGGATACGCGGGCGGGCGACGGGACGCGGCGCGGATTCCTCAAGGCCGGTTTGGCCGCGCTGGCGGGGGGCTGGGCACTCCTCGTCCGGCCGGTGCGTGGCGCGGCCGCGTCAGAACCTGAGTCCCGAGCCGCAGAGGGTCTGCCGCGGTGGGGAATGGTCATCGACCTGGACCGTTGTACCGCGTGCCAGTCGTGCACGGCCGCCTGCGCGGTCGAGAACAACCAGAGCCTCGGCAGTGTTGCCGAGGCGGCCCGGGGACGGCTGAACCGGTGGATTCACATCGTGGCGGTCCCCGATGTCGGCGGAGAACGCGGCGGGGTCCGGCTGGTCCCGATTCCCTGCCAGCACTGCGAGAATCCTCCGTGCGTCAAGGTCTGTCCGACGTCCGCGACATACATGAATCCCGAGGGGATCGTGGGGCAGGTCTATTCCCGGTGCATCGGATGCCGGTACTGCGTCAATGCGTGTCCATATACCTGCAAGTACTTCAACTGGAGCGAGCCCAAGTGGCCTGGAGACATGGCCGAATCCCATAATCCGGACGTGTCTCCGCGCGAGAAGGGCGTCGTGGAGAAGTGCCTGTTCTGCCACCACCGCCTCCAGCGGGCCCGGGACCGCGCCCGGGCCGAGGGCCGCAGGATCCGCGAGGCGGATTACGTCCCGGCTTGCGTGACCGCCTGCCCGACGGGCGCAATCGGGTTCGGCGATCTGAATGATCCGGAGAGCTCCGTGAGCCAGATGGCGGGCAGTCCGCGGGCCTTCCGTCTGCTGGAGGACCTGGGAACACGACCCAAGGTCGCATACCTGCGTGAGCGGTAAGATGACCGATCCCAGGGTCCTGGCCGCCGAGAAGGCCGCGATCGCGCCGCTCGAGTCGGCGCCCGGGCCTGGCGGGCTGGCTTTCGCGGGCGCGCTGGGCCTCCTGTTCGCCGGGGCGTTGGGGGCATGGGGCTGGCAGCTCCTGAACGGCCTCGAGGTGACCGGGCTCAACTCACCGGTGTTCTGGGGAGTTTACATCACCGACTTCGTGTTCTTTGTCGGGGTGAGCCACGCCGGGACCCTGATCTCGGCGATTCTCCGCATCACGGACGCACGATGGCGCACGCCCTACACGCGCATGGCGGAGATGATCACGATCGCCAGTCTGCCGTTCGCCGCCACGTGCGTGATCGTGGATCTCGGCAGGCCGGAACGCGCATTGAACGTTATCCTGTACCCGCACCTCACCTCTCCGATTCTCTGGGATGTCGTGTGCATCTCGACGTACGTGACGTGCTCCTGCCTCTATTTCTACACCGCTCTGATCCCCGACCTGGCGTTCTGCCGGGACCGCTGGGCCACTCGGGCCGGCTGGCGGCACTGGCTGTACATGGTCGCCGCCCTGGAGTGGACCGATACACCCTTGCAGCGGCGGGTCCACAACCGGATCATGACCGGGATGTCCATCGCCCTGCTGGGGCTGGTAATCTCGGTGCACACCAACGTCGGGTTCATCTTCGGGATGACGATCAAGCCCGGCTGGCACACGGCGATCATCGGTCCCTATTTCGTGATCGGCGCCGCCCTGCAGGGCTTGGGTGGGCTGGGGCTGATCGGGGTCATCCTGCGGCGCGTCCTGCGTCTCGAGCCGTTCATCAACGAGCACCATCTCAATCAGCTCCGGCGGTTCACGATCGCCCTGATCTGTTTCTGGACCTACTTCACCGTCGCGGAACTGCTCACGACCTATTACGGGGGCATTCCACCCGAAATGCTGGTGTTCTGGAGCAAGGTCACGGGGCCCTTCGCCTGGAGCTTCTGGGGCATGATCCTGGGCTGTGCCGTGATCCCGTTCATCCTCCTGGTGTTCCAGCCCGGCCGCCTCACGGCCATGCTCGCCTGGTCGGGTGCGTTGATCAACATCGGCATGTGGCTGGAGCGCTACACCATCGTGGTGCCGACGGCGGCCAGTCCGTTCATTCACACCCTGGCTCGCAGCTACGTGCCGAGCTGGGTGGAGGTCATGATCAGCGTGGGGTGGCTGGCCGGGTTCGCCCTGCTCCTGGCGTCGTTCATGCGCGTGTTTCCGGTGCTCACCCTGTGGGAGTTGCGGGAGGAAGTCGAGGAAGAGCACGCCGCGGAGCACGGCGCACCGGAATCCTGATGGATTTCGACCGGATCTCCAACTGACCCACTAGGCACTGACCGGGCACACTCGCTGCCATCCGGGCGGGGGGCCGCTTCCTCCCTGCCGGACGCGGTAAGGTCGGAAGCGCCTTCGGAGGTGGCCACTGCCGCCCTTGGATTGGGTGACCGCCGTCAAGATGCGGTCCTGTCGGCCGGCCATGAGCCGCGTCAGGGCGAGGCCTGCGGGGCCGCATTGTGCGTTCAGCGCCCGTCTGGGAAACTCCCTCCATTGCGTTGCGTCATAGCCGGGGCCGATACGGCATCATGCATATGATTGACGGAGGTCAGGGCGCGATCAGGCCGCGGTCATCGTCCCGTCGATGGGCGCGAAGGATTCAACAGGGAGGCACACGAACATGAGAGCGAGTTCACTCATTTCCCGCGCGGTCGCGCTGGTCGGAGCCATGGTGATGCTGCCGGGGTGGGCCGGGGCTACGCTGACGGGCACGCTAACCGCGACGATCGCGGCGGGCCAACCGATCCAACTGTCGCTGCTTGTGACGAACTCGGGGCTGACGGATGTCACGAACGTGGCGGCGCAGGCGTGGACGGCCGGGGCGGCGGCGATCAGCGCGCCGACGGCGTCGTCGACGTCGTACCTGACGCTGTACGCGGGGCAGGACGTGACGTTCGCGTGGACGGCGACGCCGAGTGCGGCGGGGGCGATCACGTTCACGGCGAGCGCGACGGGAGACGGGCCGGACTCGACTACGCCGGACACGGCGGGGGGTACGGTGGCGGCGGCGAACGCGGTGGGGCAGTTGACGTGGTCGCGGACGTACGCGAACGTGGGGCAGGGGACGCAGGTGATGCTGACGGTGTCGAGCACGGGGGGGGCGACGCTGACGAACGTGATACCGCAGATTTCTGTTTTGGGACCGGCGGCGGTGTCGGTGCCGGTGCCTTTGACGTCCGCGGCGGTCGTGGCCGGGCAGCAGAAGACGTTCGTGTGGACGATCACGGCGACGGGTGCGGGTACGATCGCGTACACGGCGAACGCGTCGGCGGACGGGCCGGTGGTGACGGTGCTGAATAACGGGTCGTTGAGCGCCTCGGCGTCGCCGCTGGCGGCCAAGGCGTTCCTGGCGACGCCTGGGGCGCTGTGGGCCGGGCAGACTACGGTGTTGTCGATGACGGTGTCGAACGTGGGAGGCGCGGCGGTGGGGAATCCGTCGGCGCGGGTGTGGGGGAACCTGAAGGCGACGGGTCTGCCGGGGGCGGGATTCTCGGCATCGGCGAAGGCGGTGACGTCGCTGGGGGTCAACGCGACGGTGGTGTTCACGTGGACGATCACGCCGTCGGTTGCTGGTTTGCTGACGATCACGGGGACGCCGAGCGGGGACGGGGGGAGTTACGGTTCCGCGGTCAGCCTCACGGTGACCGTGTACGCGGCGACGGCGATGCGGGCGCGGCTGGGGTGCGAGAAGCCCGGGGTGGCCGGTGCGCCGGTGCAGTTCCTGATGTCGCTTACGAACACCGGGGCGATGACGATCGTTAATCTGACGGCGGCGCTGTGGTCGGACTCGGTTGCGGCGGTGGGGGCGTCGACGCCGGCGACGGTGGCAACGCTGGTACCGGGGGCGCAGACGAGTTTCGTATGGACGGTGACGGCGTCGGATGCGCGGGCGATGAACTTCTACGCGGTGGCGAACGGGTTCACGACGAGCGCGACGGGGGCCGGGGTGGCGGCGGCGTCGAACGTGGCGGCGACGACGCTGGCGGGGATTCCGGCGCCGGGGGCGAAGGCCGCGTTCGTGTATCCGTCGCCGGCGCGTGACGCGGCGAACGTGGCGTACACGATGGCGGAAGCGGGGAAGGTCACGATTCGGGTGTACAGCGAGATCGGGGACCTGGTGGCGACGGTGGAGGAGGTCAAGACGGCGGGGGTGTGGTCGAGTCCGCTGACGACGTCCGGACTGGCGCCGGGGGTGTACTACCTGCTGGTGGAGAAGAAGTACGACTCGGGGACGAGCGAGAAGGCCGGCATGAAGAAGTTCGTGGTGGTGCACTGATGGAGGCCATGATGAACACCAAGACGGCGATGGGGCGGGGGATGCTGGCTGCGGGCGTGCTGGTGGCGCTGTCGGGCAGGGCCCAGGCGACGGAGACGCTGGAGGCGGTGGGCAAGCTCGCGATGCCCGGGACGTCACAGGTGGGAACGGCGCGGGTCATGGGGATGGACGCGACGTGGGTGGGCGTGGCCGAGGGATCGGCGGCGCTGCAGGCGAATCCGGCGGGGCTGGGGGTGCTGGCGGGCGTGGAGACGGGCTGGCATCATGCGAGCCGGCTGGGGGGAGCGGTGGCGGAGACGATTCTCGCGGCGGTGCCGGTGGGCAAGCTGGGAGGGTTGGGTGTCTCGGTGGACTACGTGGATCACGGGAGCTTCGACAGCATGGATTCGTCGGGGAAGCTGACGGGGACGTACCGGGCGGGGTCGGTGGGCGGCAGCTTGGGGTGGGGATGTCCGGTGGTGGCGGACATGTCGGTGGGGGTGGCGGTCCGGGGCGTGCAGCAGACGCTGGCGGACAGCGCGTACACGTCGGTGGCCGGGGACGTCGGGGTGTTGTGGAAGGGGATGCCGAACCTGACGGTGGGTGCGGCGGTGGCGAATATGGGTACGAGCGGGTCGGCGAGTGCGCTCGCGATGGTTCTGCGGGCGGGAGCGTCGTACACGATGGACCTGGGGACGATCAGCCGTCTGCTGATGGCGGCGGCGACGGAGGCACAGGCGGGCGGGGTTGCGCGCGTGGACGTGGGAGTGGAGGACACGCTGTTCTCCCGGTTGGCGGTGCGGGCGGGGTACCGGCTGAACCTGGCGACAACGAAGGTGACTGGGCTGACCGGGCTGACGGCGGGGTTGGGGGTCACGTTCGGGGCGCTGGCCTTGGACTACGCGTACCTGCCGATGGGTGAGCTGGGGAACTCGCAGCGGGTGAGTCTGACGTACCGGAAGGTTGGGGCCGCGAGCCATGAAGCTTCATCTGAGCCGGGAGGTGCGCAATGAGTCGGGCATGGAGGACGAGGTGGATGACGGCGGCGATGATCGCGGCCGTGGCGGGAATGCCGCGGTGGGCCGTTTCGGCCGAGGCTGGGGCCGAGCCGGACGCCCTTCCGGCGGCGGAAGAGCCGGCGACACCCGTCGCCACGCCGGCCGTGGAGGCGCCGAAGCCCGCGGAAGTCGCGAAGCCGGCGGAGGCCCCGAAGCCCGCGGAAGTCGCGAAGCCGGCGGAGGCCCCGAAGCCCGCAGCGGACGCCAGGCACGGCGAGGGTGAGTCGAAGGCGGAACCCGTGGGGGCGTCGACCTGCCTCGGGTGCCATGCGGCGCGCGAGGACTTCCGGGGGAACGTGCACGCGAAGGTGTGGCCCAAGGTGAAGGGCATCGATTTCGAGCATTCGTGCGAAGCATGCCACGGGAACGGTTCGGAGCACGCGGGGGCGGCGGGAGACAAGGCCAATCCCGGATACGCGACGGTCAAGCGGGCCAGCGAGGGTTCCGAGGCCTGCATGACCTGCCACAAAGGCCGGGGACGCATGCACTGGGAGGGCAGCGTGCACGAGACCCGCGGGGTCGGGTGCACGGGCTGCCATTCCGTACACAGCGGACACGGGGCAAAGAACCTCAGGACCGCCGATCCGAAGGACGTCTGCCTCGGGTGCCACCAGAACCTGAAGGGCGAGCTCCGGCGGCAGAGCCACCACCCGATTCTGGAGGGGCGGATCACCTGCGGGGACTGCCACAACCCGCACGGGTCGGCGGGACGGAAGCTCCTGGTCGGGGACTCGCTCAACCAGACCTGCTTCAAGTGCCATGCGGACAAGCGCGGGCCGTTCCTGTGGGAACACCGGCCGGTGTCCGAGGACTGCACGGTCTGCCACCTGACCCACGGGTCGGTGCATGACAAGCTGCTCCGGCAGAAGTCTCCGATCCTGTGCCAGTCGTGCCACTCGGGGTCGCGGCATCCGGGTACACCCAACGCCGTGAATCCGAACACGCCGGGCGACAGCACGTACGAACGACTCCGGGTCCAGGTGTACTACCGCGGATGCCTGAACTGCCATCCGACCATCCACGGTAGCAACCATCCGGCCGGCAACTTCTACCTGCGCTAAGGGAGGTGAGAAACATGCGACGACTCATCGCGCTCCTGGTTCTTGGAATCATCGGGGGCACCCTGGCGCCCGCGTATGCGGCGGAAGGGCTCTCGGGCGACGTCAGCGTCGGCGGGGCCTACTCGGGCCCGGCGCCGGATAACGCGAAATACCGCGAGTTCTGGACTGGCATGCACTCGGCGTTCGCGGTCATGCCGCAGGGCCGTGTGAGCTGGGAAACCAGGGTCGGGGACACTCCGCTCGAGGTCAACGGCGGGCTGAACGGCCGCTCGGGGCTCGAGGGGATCTCGCACGAGGGGGATGCGGGCCTCGACGTGGCGTCACTGGGGCTCTTCCGGTTCACGGGCTCGTACAAGCGGATCGGGCACAGCTTCGCCGTGGACGCCAAGTCGCTGTACAGCGGGATCGGGACGGGGGTGCTGACGTTCACTGACCCGACGCTCCAGCCGACGATGACGGCGGTGTCGGCGACGAACTACAAGACGTCGACGCTGCAGAAGTACGTGGACTCGGCGGACCTCGTGAACCTGGGGCTGCGGCGGGACATCGTGAACCTCGGGGTCGAGGTGTCGGCGGCCGAGCCCCTGACGCTGGGCGTGGCCTTCATGGGCGAGCAGCGGCGGGGTTCGAGGCCGTTCTGGGCCTGCTTCGGGATGGGGAACTCGGTCGAGATCGCGGAGCCCATCGACTACGACACGTTCGACGTGAGCACGAACGTCGGGTACGCGGAGACGGTTCCGTTGGCGGGCGGGATACCCGTTGTGGCGGAGGTGACGGCGGCGCACTCGGGGTTCCGGAACAACATCCCGAACCTCGTGTTCGGGAACCCGGGCGGGGCGGTGTCGATGTCGAACACGTACTCCGGCCTGCCGCTGGCGGGGAGCGTCTCGCTCGAGCCGAGCAACGCCGCGGACCGGGTGGGGGCGAGCGTATCGGCCATGCTGCCTCATCATGTCGGGGTGTCGGGGCACGCGAGCGTCGCGCGGATGACCCAGAACATGGTCCTGCCGGCGATGTCGATCAACCCGGACCGGCCGTTCGCGCCGCCGTCGCAGTTGACGGCGGGCATGAAGGTCTACCAGAGCTTCTACGACACGTCGGTCGCCTACTCGCCCGTGCGCCGGGTGCATGTCAAGCTGCGCGCGAGCTATCGGCAACACGACAACCGGTCGCCGTCGTTCGTGCGGCCGGCGCCGTGGATCAACTACGACAGCTCGGTGAGCACGGTATCGGCAACGAGCCACGCCGTCAGCTCGATCGAACGCACGTACGAGTTCGAGCAGGTCTTCGACGTGTCGCATCGCACGCGGATAACCTCGATCTTCGAGCACGAGCGCGCTTCGTTCATCAACGGATCCGCGGACGCGATGCGGACGAACGCGTTCAAGCTGGCGGTGGACACGCGGGTGGCCGACTGGGCGATGGTCCGGGCGAGCGGGCTGCACGCGGTCAGGGACAGCGCGTACCCGGATTACAGGCTCGTGAACGCCGAGCTGCCGTGGGAGCGCAAGTACTACGCGGCGGACCGGGACCGGGACCAGCTGACGCTGATGGCGTCGGCGATGGCCTCGGAGGACCTCGACATCACGGTCGAGCACCGGGAAGGGCTGGACGACTACAAGCACTCGCTCTTCGGGATGTCCAGGGACCGGTCCCAGGCGTCGACCGTGGACGTGACTTGGGGCGCGGGCGACGGAGTATCGGTGAACACGTTCGTTTCGCAGGAGCAATACGTGACGAACCAGCGGAGCCGGCAGTGGAACCCGGACACCGCGACGGCACCGGGATCGGGGAACCCGTACAGCGCCTCGCCGACGCCCGAAGACCCCGGAAACTGGACGATCGAGTCCACGACCGTGGTGCGGACGATCGGAACGCGGACGGACCTGCAGCTCGTGCCGGAGACCCTGTCGATGCGGATCGAGGGCACGGCGTCGGTCGCGAACGGGAAGCTCGACTACGAGAGCCCGTTGTCGGCGACGTTGCCGCTGGACTCGAACATGTGGCTGCCGAACGACGTCAACGCGTCGGATGAGACCAAGTCGATCAACGCCGGGGTGAGCGTCCGGTACCAGGTGACGAAGGCCATCTGGGCCTCGCTCGCGTACCGGTACGACCTCTGGCAGATCCGGGACGACAACCTGGACGGGTATTCGCCGGTGGCCGTGAACTGGGCCAACGCGTACAACGGGATGGTCAACATGGACGCGCTGTGGAAGAACTACGAGGTCCACACGGTGCTTGCATCCGTGGGAATGAGTTTCTAACCGCCCGGGGATTACCTGGTTCGCGACGCTCCCGCGGGCACGCCGAACGGTGTCCGCGGGAGCCGTCGTTTTCGGGAGGGGTTGGCGCGGGGTCGGGCACCGTCATGGGAACATCTGATGAACGTCATGGGGATCGGCAGGGGTATGCGCCATCATGGGTGAGCCGCCCGGGTGGCGGAGGCTGACAAGGAGGTCATCGTGGACTGTGGCAGGCTGGGTGCGCTCATGTTCGCGGTCGCGGTCGCGGGGGCCGGGTCGGTGGCGACGGCGGCGGATGACGAGACCTGTGCCGCGTGCCACGGGCAGCGCGGCGGTGAGGCGCGGTTCGTCGATATGGAAGCATTCGGCGCGTCGATCCACGGCAAGAACCGGTGCGTCTCGTGCCATGCCGACGCGGTCGAGGTCCCCCACCCGGCGAAGCTGGTGCCCGTGTCCTGCAGCCGGTGCCACCGGGTGGAGAGCCAGATCTACCTCCAGTCCGACCACGGGCGCGCGGTCGCCCGGGGCCAGTCCGAGGCCGCCGCCTGCAAGGACTGCCACGGCCACACCCACACCCTACAGAACTCCCGGAAAGCGGCCTCCCCCGTCAACCGGCGCAACATCGAGCGCACGTGCGCGCGGTGCCACGAGAACGGCGCCATGATGTCGAAGTTCCAGCTCTCCGAACAACACCCGGTCGTCTCCTACGACCTGACCGTCCACGGCACGGCCGCCCGGCAGGGGCGGCTCAACTCCGCCGTCTGCACCGATTGTCACGGGTCGCACGATCTTCACGGGGCGTCGAACGGCGCCAGCCGCATCTTCTGGCGGAACACACCCGAGACTTGCGGCCGGTGCCACGCGAACGTCCTCTCCGTCTACAAGATGAGCATCCACGGGCAGGCCGCCGCGCAGGGCATCAAGGAGGCGCCCGTCTGCACCTCGTGCCACGGCGAGCACACGATCCGGCCGATGACGGACAAGAGCTCCCTGGTCTACCGCGGCGCCGTGACCAAGACTTGCGCCGGATGCCATGCCCAGGAGCGCGTGGCGCTGAAGTTCGGGCTGCCCGCGGACCGCCTGCCGTCGTACCTCGATACTTACCACGGATTGGCGGCCAAGCGCGGGGACCTCCGGGTCGCGAACTGTGCGTCCTGCCACGGGTTCCACGACATCCTGCCGTCTTCCGATCCGCGGTCCTCGATCAACCGCGTCAACCTGGCCGGCACCTGCGGCCGCTGCCACCCGGGGGCGAGCGAACGGCTGGCCAAGGGGTGGGTCCACGGTCCGCCGGGAAGCAAGCACTGGTCGCTCACGCTGGCCCGGTGGTTCTACCTGATCGTGATCCCCCTGACGATCGGGGGCATGGTCCTGCATAACCTCCTCGATCTCGTCCGGAAGGCCCAGCGTCCGTCCCACGTTCCCGCAGGGACGCCCGAGGGCCTGCGGCTCACGATCGGGGAGCGGTGGCAGCACGGGATCAACCTCGTCTGCTTCGTCGCGCTGGCCTATTCGGGGTTCGCGCTCAAGTACCCGGATTCGACGTGGCTCGCCCTGCTCGCCCCGCTGGGCGAGGCCGGGCGCCGGGGCCTGCACCGGTGGACCGCGCTCGCGTTCTGCCTGCTGGCCGTCTACCACCTCGGCTACCTGGCGCTGGCCGCGCGGGGGCGCAAGATCCTGCGCGAACTGCTGCCTGGTCCCGGGGACGTCCGGGAGGTGTTCGCGCGCCTTCGGTACTATCTCGGCGCCGGCCCGGCGCCCGAGCACGGCCACGGCCACTTCCACTACGCGGAGAAGGTCGAGTACTGGTCGCTCGTCTGGGGCTCCTTCGTCATGATCGTGACGGGCGTGATTCTGATCTTCAACAACGTCGCGATGCGGCACTTCGAGCCGTGGCTGCCGGACCTCGCGACGATCATCCACTTCTACGAGGCGATTCTGGCCTGCACCGCGATCGTAGTCTGGCATTTCTACCTCGTGATCTTCGATCCCGACATCTATCCGATGAACATGGCCTGGCTGACCGGCTACATCAGGCGGCGGACCCCGGGCGCGAAGGAGAAGGACCGATGAACATGCGGACCTGGCGGCTGGCGTCGGTGGTGGGTCTCATGCTCGGAGCTCCGGCTTCGGGGCTGGCGTTCGCGGGACCCGAGGCCTGCGCGGGGTGCCACACGGCCGAACACGCGGCCTGGCGGCCGTCCCTGCACGCGCGCGCGTTCTCTCCGAAGTTCACGGACTCCTGGAAGGCACACGGGGGCAAGGGCGAGTGCCTCGCGTGCCACACGACCGGGCAGAAGCCGGGCACGCGCGAGTACGCGCACGCGGGCGTGACCTGCGAGGCCTGCCACGGTCCGATGGGGGAGGGGCATCCGGGGGCCGCGAAGATGCCCCTGCCGATTGCGTCCGAGATGTGCAAGCGCTGCCATGTGAAGACCTACCAGGAGTGGAAGGTCAGCCGGCACGGCACGAAGGGGATCCGGTGCTTCGACTGCCACACCGCGCACGGGCAGGGCCTCAGGACCGGCGGGGCGGAGTCCCTGTGCGGCTCCTGCCATCCGAAGCGCCTCAAGGACTTCGCCCATGCGACTCACCACCAGGCCGGGCTGCGGTGCGTGACCTGCCACATGCCCGCGCCCAAGGGCGCCGCGGATGCCATCACGGGGACGGGGGCGGAGGCGCACGCGCTGTCGGTGGGCGCGGAGGTGTGCACCCGGTGCCACGAGGACACGGTCCACAAGAGCGCCCGGATCTCGGGGTTGCGGGAGGAAGTGGGTGCCCTAAAGCGCCAGATGGCCGCGGCGGGGGTGACCAACGTTTTCGAGCTCAAGGAGCACGCCCGCGACCTCGAATGGCAGCTCGCCCGGGTGCGCCAGGGCCTCTGGCTCGTGGCCGCGCTGGCCTTCGCCGTGGGCATCGCCCTCGGGTGGCTGGCGCACTGGTACGTGGGGCGCATCCGGCGGTGACACGGCGCCGGAAGGCCCTCTCCCGGCGCCAGTTCCTGGCCGCCGCCGGCGGGACGGCCGCGGCGCTGACGGTGCCCGGCCGGGGCCGCGCGTCCGCCCCGGCCCTGCGCGAGAACGCCTTCTCCATGCTCGTGGACACGACCCGGTGCATCGGATGCCGTTCCTGCGTTCGCGCGTGCGAGCGGGCGAACCGGTTGCCCGTCGACGAGGCCGTGTCCGACCGGCCGGGCCCCGGCCCCCGGCTCGAGACGGCGTGGAACCGGTGGACGACCGTGAACACGGAGGCGGAGCCGGGAGCGGGAGGGATGCCGCCCGTCTTCGTGAAGCGGCAGTGCATGCACTGCCTCGAGCCGGCCTGCGTTTCGGTCTGCCCGGTCGGGGCCATGTACCAGACCGAGCTGGGGCCCGTCATCTACCGGGCCGAGCGGTGCTTCGGGTGCCGGTACTGCATGATCTCGTGCCCGTTCGACGTGCCGAAGTTCCAATGGGATTCGGGGCTCGTGCCCGTCATCGGCAAGTGCCAGTTCTGCTTCCAGGACCGCCTCCTGTCCGGGCTGTCGCCGGCCTGCGCCGAGGCCTGTCCAACCGGGGCCCTCAAGTTCGGGACCCGGGAACAGACGCTCTTCGACGCCCACGCCCGGATCCGGGCGAGGCCCGACCGGTACCACGCGCGCGTGTTCGGCGAGGAGGAGGCCGGCGGCACCTGCTGGCTCTACCTGTCCGACCGGCCCTTCGACCGGCTGGGCTTCCGGAAGGATCTCGATCGCGGGTCCCTGCCGTCGCTGACCTGGATGGTGATCTCGCGCATCCCGACCGTGGCGGCGGCCCTGGCAATTCTCTTCGGCGTCGTGGCGGGCGGGCTGAAACGGGAGGAGCACGGGCCGTGACGATCGGCGGGGGGCTCATGCTCGTCCTCACGGGGGCGCTGGGCTGGGTCGCGGTGCAGACCGCGCGGGGCCGCCTGACGCCCCAGGTGTCGCTGACCGGCCGCGTCGCGGTCGGCGTGCTCTGGGCCGTGACGCTCGGCGTCGTGATCCGCCGGTTCATCTTCGGCCTCGGGTCCGTGAGCGGGATGAGCGACCGGTTCCCGTGGGGCATCTGGATCGGGCTGGACGTCATGAGCGGCGTCGCGCTCGCGGCCGGCGGGTACGTCATCGCGGCCACGGTCCACGTATTCCGGCTGGACCGCTACCAGCCGATCCTGCGGCCCACGATCCTGACCGCCTTCCTCGGCTACAACCTCGTGGCCACCGCCCTGCTGCTGGACATCGGGCGTCCGTACCGGCTCTGGCATCCGCTCGTCATGTGGCAGCACCACTCCATCATGTTCGAGGTGGCCTGGTGCGTGACGCTCTACTCGACCGTGCTCATGGTCGAGTTCAGCCCCGTCGTGTTCGAGCGCCTCGGCCTCATGCGGGCGGTACGCGCCGTGCACATGATCGCGATCCCGCTCGTGATCATGGGTGTCATCCTCTCGACCATGCACCAGTCCTCCCTGGGCTCCCTGTTCCTGATAGTGCCGGGCAAGCTCTCGCCGCTCTGGTACACGCCCCTGCTCCCCGTCCTGTTCCTCATGTCGTCGACGGCCGTGGGACTGGCCATGACTATCGTGGAGTCCCACTTCTCGGCCCGGATCTACGGCGACCACCTCGACGAGGGTATCCTCGAGGAGCTCGGAAAAGCGATGGCCCTGGTGCTCGGCCTCTACCTGCTCGTCAAGCTCGCGGACTTGACCGCCCGGGGGGCCTGGGGATTCATGGGACCGCAGTGGCCCCAGGCGCTGATGCTCATCCTCGAGCTGGTAGCCGGCGGGGTGGTACCGCTTCTCCTCGTTCGGGGGACGGGAATTCCGGGGGCCGGGCGGGAACGGCTCTTCGGCGCGGCCTGCCTCGTCGTGGCGGGCGTCGTCGTGAACCGGCTTAACGTGAGCTGGTTCGGCATGCTACCCTATACGGGCTTTGTCTACCTGCCATCGTGGATGGAAGTGGCGGTCACGCTGTCGTTCGTCACGGCCGGCATCGTGGCCTTCGGGCTCGCCGTCCGGTTCCTGCCGGTCTACCCGGCGCGGCACCGGGCCGGCTGACGCCGCCCCCCGGCCCGGCCTGTTGGCGGTCATGATCCCGGCCGAGGTCCGCATCCTGCTCCTTGCCACCGGGTGGTGCCTCGCGGGAGGCGTGGCGGGCGCCGTGACGAACGATGAGTGTCTCGCCTGCCACGGGGAGACCACGGCCGCGTCGAAGCTGCCGGCGTCGGCGCACGCCAAGCTCCAATGCGTCGACTGCCACGCGTCCCTGGCTTCGGCCGAGATGCCGCATCCCACCCCGGTGGCGCCGGTCGAGTGCGCGGGCTGCCACAAGGCGCAGCAGGGGGTGTTCGCCCAGAGCCTGCACGGGAAGGCGCTTGCTCGCGGGGACGTACTCGCGCCGCGATGCCAGTCCTGCCACGGCCGCCACGACATCGCGCCCGTCGCGTCGCCCGCGTCGCCCGTCGCGCCGACGAGGGTGCCGTTCGTGTGCGGCTCGTGCCACCGCGAGGGCGGGAAGGTCACGACCCAGCGGACGATTCACCAGGACCACATCCTCGAGAACTATTCCGAGAGCATCCACGGCCTGGGGCTGCTGAAGAAGGGGCTGTCCGTCGCCGCGAACTGCGCCTCGTGCCACACGGCGCACCTCATCCTCCCGCACACGGACCCGCGGTCGTCGATCAGCCGCGCCAACGTGCCCGGCACCTGCATGAAGTGCCACGCCATGATCGAGTCCGTGCATCGGAAGATCATCGCCGGCAGCCTCTGGGAGAGCGAGCCCGACAAGGTTCCGGTCTGCGTGGACTGCCACCAGCCGCACAAGGCCCGCAAGGTCTTCTACGACCAGGGCGTCGCGGATCGGGACTGCCTTACGTGCCACGGCAAGCCGGACCTCAAGGCCGCGTCGGGCAAGCCGCTCGCGGTGAGGCGGTCGGAGTTGCAGGGGTCGGTCCATGTCCGCACCGGGTGCGCGCAATGCCATACCGGCGTATCCCCGGCGCACGCGCGGCCCTGCGACACCGTGATCCTGAAGGTGGACTGCTCGATCTGCCACACGGCGCCGGTGGACGACTACCGCCGGGGACGGCACGGCCAACTGGCCGCGGAGGGCGACCGCAACGCGCCGAAGTGTTCGGACTGCCACGGGACGCACGGCGTCCGCGGCCGCCGCGACATCGCGTCCCCGACGTACCCGACGAACGTGCCCCAGCTCTGCGCCAACTGCCACCGGGAGGGCCGTAAGGCGGCCGTCCGGTACACGGGCACCGAGCACCGGATCCCCGAACACTACACCGAGAGCATCCACGGCAAGGGCCTGCTCAAGAGCGGGCTGCTCGTGACCGCGACGTGTTCGAGCTGCCACACGCCGCACCGCGCCCTGCCTGCCGCCGATCCCGCATCGTCGGTCAACCCGAGGAATGTGGCGTCGACGTGCGCCCAGTGCCACCACGGAGTCTACGAGGCCTTCAACCGGAGCGTGCATTCCCCGGCCGTGACGAAGACGACCAAGCCCCTGCCGGGATGCAACGACTGCCACTCGGCGCACACGATCAAGCGCGCGGACCTCGAGGGGTTCCGGATGGACATCATGGGAAAGTGCGGGCGCTGCCATCTCGAGACCGCGAACACCTACTTCGAGACCTACCACGGCAAGGTCACGAGGCTCGGGTACGCGAAGACGGCGAAGTGCCACGACTGTCACGGGGCGCACGGCATCCTGCCGGCTTCCGATCCCCGGTCGACGCTGAACCGGCTCAACGTGACCGAGACCTGCCGGAAGTGCCATCCCGGTGCGACGCGGCGGTTCGCCGGGTACTTCACCCACGCCACCCACCACAATCCGAAGAAATTCCCCCTGCTCTTCCTCTCGTTCTGGGGGATGACGTTGCTGCTCGTCGGCACGTTCCTCATGGGGGGGATCCACACGCTCCTGTGGCTGCCGAGGTCGCTCGAACTGCGTCGTAAGCACCTCCCGGGCGGCGACCCGGGGCCGGGCCGGCAGTACCGCCGGTTCGAGCCGCTCGAGAGCGTGTTGCACGTCCTCATGATCGTGAGCTTCCTGAGCCTTGCCCTGACCGGGATGACGCTCAAGTTCTCGTATACGCCCTGGGCGGCCGCGCTCTCGGGGGCGCTCGGGGGGTTCCACGCCGCGGGCCTGATCCACCGGGCGGCCGCCCTCCTCATGATCGGGGTCTTCGCTGTCCACTTGCGGTCGTTGTTCCGCCGGAAACGGGCCGCCGGGAGGACCTGGTGGGCCATGCTCACCGGTCCGGACACCCTGATGATGACCCGGCAGGACCTCGACGAGATCGTGGGGACCTTGAAGTGGTTCCTGCGGAAGGGCGAGCGGCCGCGCTACGGGCACTGGACCTACTGGGAGAAGTTCGACTACTTCGCCGTGTTCTGGGGCATCGCGATCATCGGCTCGACCGGCCTCGTGCTCTGGTTCCCCGAGGTCCTGACCCGTGTCCTGCCCGGCTGGGCCATCAATGTGGCGACGATCGTCCACAGCGACGAGGCCCTGCTCGCGACCGGGTTCATCTTCACCGTCCACTTCTTCAACACCCACTTCCGGCCGGACCGGTTCCCGATGGACCTCGTGATCTTCACGGGCCGGATGCCCGTGGACGAGCTGGCCCACGACCGGCCGGCGGAATACGAAGCCCTGCACGAGGCGGGCACGCTCACGGCGGGGCTGGTCGACCCGCCCGACCCCCGGCTCGTCCGCGCGGCCCGGATCTTCGGGACGATCGCGCTCTCGATCGGCCTGGTGCTCACCGTCGCCATCATCTACGCGATGGTGTTCTCCTACCGCTGACGCGGGGCTGAGGCCGTGACGAAGGGGCGGTGGGGGACGGCGCTCGAGCTCCTGCTCGCGGGCAGTGCGCTCGCCCTCACGGGGTTCATGGTCATCCACGAGATCATGCAGGCGAGCGTCTGGTACGGCGCGCTCGCGATGGACCGGCTCGCGGATGAGCTGGACGCCACCGGCCTCGTCGGGGCGGGAGTGGTCGCCGTCGCCGTCCTCCTCGCCGTGCATGCGCTCGCGGCGATTCGCCGGCTGCCCCTCCGGGTCGGGGAGGTGCGCGCGTTCGCGCGAACGGCGGGGTCGCTCGCGCACTGGGACACGGTCACGTGGGTCCTCCAGGTGGGGAGTGCGGCCGTCATCGGTGTCCTCGGTGCCATCCACCTGCTGGTGGCGGGGGAGGATCTCCCGGTCGAGGCCGTGAAATCGGCGCTCCGCGTACGCGACCTCGCGTCCACGGGATTCTACGACCTCCTCCTGACCGCGGTGTCGGTGCACACGGCCTTCGGCCTCGAGCGGATCGCGACCAAGTGGGGGTGCCCGGGGCGCACCGTCGCCCGGGCGCTCGCCTGGACGTGCTTCGCATTCCTCCTCGTCGTAGGGTTCTGGACCCTGATCATGTTTCATCGGATCGCGCGCGGGGGATGACAGTGGACACCCGGGAGACGGACGTCCTCGTGATCGGCGGCGGGCTCGCGGGGGAGCGGTGCGCGGTCGAGGCGGCGTCCCGGGGCCGCCGCGTGCTCGTGGTATCGCTGGTGCCGCCCCGGCGGTCCCACTCCTGCGGTGCCCAGGGCGGCATGCAGGCCGCGCTCGGGCAGGTCGCGAAGGGGTACGGGGACTCCCCCGACATCCATTTCGCGGACACCGTGCGCGGCGCGGACTGGGGGTGCGACCAGGACATAGTGCGGCGGTTCGTCGACCTCGCGCCGGTCGCCGTACGGCAGATGGCGGCGTGGGGCGTGCCGTGGAACCGGGTCGTGCCGGGGCGCCGGACACTTCCGTCGGGGGAGTCGGTGGAGGAGCGGCCCGAGTTCGCGGGGCTGATCGCGGCCCGGGACTTCGGCGGCACCGCCAAGTGGCGCGCGTGTCACACCGCCGACGGCACGGGCCACGCGCTCCTCTACGCGCTCGACGGGCAGGTCCTGCGCCTCGGCCTCGAGGTCCTCGATCGCACGGAGGCGGTCGCGCTCATCCACGACGGGGGCCGGTGCCACGGCGCCGTCGTCCGGGACCTCCGCACGGGCGCCCTGACCGCCTGCACGGCCCGGGCGACCGTGATCGCCACGGGAGGCTACGGGCGCCTTTACGGCGCGTCGACCAACGCGATGATCAACGACGGGACCGGAATGGTGATCGCCCTCGATACCGGCGTCGTGGCCCTGGGGAACATGGAGGCGGTCCAGTTCCACCCGACCGCGCTCGCCCCCCAGAACATCCTGATCACGGAAGGATGCCGGGGTGACGGCGGGCACCTGCTCGACCGCTCCCTGCACCGGTTCATGCCTGACTACGAGCCGGCGCGGGCCGAGCTGGCGTCGCGCGACGTCGTCGCGCGGCGCATGACCCAGCACCTGCGCGCCGGCCACGGCGTCGAGGCCCCGGGCGGCGCGCACCTGTGGCTGGACGTCCGGCATCTGGGCCGCGCTCATCTCGAGACCGCCCTGCGGGAGGTGACCGGGATCTGCCGGACGATCGCGGGGCTGGACCCCGTGACGGCCCTGATCCCCGTGTGGCCCGCCCAGCACTACAGCATGGGCGGTGTTCGAACCGATCCCGACGGCCGCGTGCCCGGGCTGGCCGGCCTGTACGCCGCCGGGGAGGCCGCGTGCTGGGACCTGCACGGGTTCAACCGCCTCGGGGGGAACTCGCTGGCCGAGACCCTGGTCATGGGCGGCATCACCGGGTCCGCGGTGGCGGCCGACCTCGAGGCGCCGGCCGCGCCCCCCCCGGCCGAGCTCGCGGCTTCGTGCGTGGGCGTCCAGGAGGACCGGATCCGGCGATTCGCCTCCGGGACGGAGGGGAGCGAGTGCGTGCACGACCTTCGGCGGGCCATGGAGGGAATCCTGCTCGAGCACGCCGGGGTCTTCCGGACCGGCGCGGGCCTCCGGGAGGCGGTGGACGCCCTCGCCGACCTGGCGGGCCGGGCGGCGCGGCTGGGCCCGCGCGGCGGCCGGACGTCCGCCGCCGGAGGCGCCGATCCCGAGACCTCGGCCGCTCTGCGGCTGCCCGGCCAGCTCCGGCTCGCGGCCACGATCGCGGCGGGCGCGCTCGCCCGGGAGGAGAGCCGGGGAAGCCACTTCCGCGAGGACTTCCCCCGGCGCGACGACGCCCGGTGGCTCGTGCGCACGCTGGCGACCTGGGAGCCGGGGGCCCAGGGCCCTTCGCTCTCGTACGAGCCCGTCCGCGTCACGGAACTGCCGCCGGGCGACCGCGGGTACGGCGAGGGTTCGGCGGGGGGCGTCAAGCGTGGCTGAGGCGCGCGTGCTCACGATCAGGGCGTTCCGGCACGACCCGGCGGACCAGGGATCCGTGCCGAGGCTCCAGGACTATACCGTCACCGAGGAGCCGGGCATGAACCTCTTCACCGCGCTCCACCGCATCCGGGACGAGCAGGACCCCTCCATCGCGTTCGACTTCTCGTGCCGGTCCGCGGTCTGCGGCTCCTGCGGCATGCTCGTGAACGGGAAGCCCCGGCTCGCGTGCCGGACGCTGACCCGGGACCTGCCGGCCCTCATCCAGCTCATGCCCATGCCCGTCTTCCGGCTCATCCGGGACCTATCCGTGGACACGGGGGTCTGGTTCCGGGGCATGAACGGCCGGATCGAGAGCTGGCTGCACGAGGCGCGGCCGTTCGATCCGACGGCGCCGGAGGAGCGGATGGACCAGGCGACGGCGGAAAAGGTCTACGACGCGGACCGGTGCATCGAGTGCGGGCTCTGCGTCGCGGGGTGCGCGACCGCGGCGATGCGGCCGGGCTTCCTGGGGGCCGCGGGCCTCAACCGGATCGGGCGGTTCGTCCTGGACCCCCGGGACACGCGCTCGGCGGCGGACTTCTCCGTGCTCTCGACGGGCGAGGGTGTCTTCGGATGTCTCGGCCTGCTCGGCTGCCACGACTATTGTCCGAAGGACCTGCCGTTGCGGGAGCGGTTCGCCTATCTGCGCCGGTCGCTGGCGTGGAACCTCCTCGGGCTGGGCGGCCGAAAGCGGTAGCGAGGAACCGGGGCACGGGCGGGGTGGGTTGAACTTGGCGGGCGTGGCCACGTAGAATCTGACCGCCCCATTCTCGGAGGAGGCACGTGCATATGGCTGATCTGGACCCGTTGGCGTTTGCCGCGCTCGAAGGGATCGACCGCGACCGGTACGTGCTCGCGATCTACACGCTCCAGGCCGAGACGAGCGACGCGCTCGCGATGGCGCAGGCGCTCGTGGTCGAGCAGACGACCGGGACCTGGACGGCGGTGCCGCAGGAAACCCGGGAGGTCAAGGAGCGGAGCCTGGGCAAGGTCCTCGGCGTCTACGAGATCCCGGACTGGGAACGCGAGCGGCCGAAGGACGGTGGCGAGCGGACGCTCGTGATCTTCGTTGCCTACCCGGCGGCGAATATCGGAAACCAGATTCCCGAGCTCCTGACCACGCTCTACGGCAACATCTCCATGATCGGCAAGCTCAAGCTCATGGACGTGTTCCTGCCCCCGAAGATGCTGGCCGCCTTCCCGGGTCCCCGGCTCGGGGTCGAAGGCGTCCGTAAGGTTCTCAACGTGCCCGACCGGCCGATCCTGTGCGGGATGTTCAAGCCGTGCATCGGGGCCCTGCCGGCCACGCTCGGGACCATGGCATTCGACATGGCCGTGGGCGGCGTCGAGGTCCTCAAGGACGACGAGCTGCTCGCCGACCCCGAGTTCTGCCCGGTGGAGGCCCGGATCGAGCACGTCGAGAAGGCCCTCGACCGCGCGAAGAAGGAGACCGGTCGCCGGTCGATCTACACCGTGAACGTCACCGACCGGCCGCAGGAGATGATGAAGAAGGCGCACGCGGCGGTCAAGAACGGGGCTTCTGCGCTCATGGTCAACGTCTACACCGTCGGCTACGCGGCAGTGCAGGAGCTGACGAGCGATCCCGCCCTCACGGTGCCGGTGCTGGGCCATCCGGCGTTCGCGGGGACGTTCTTCGAGGCCCCGACTTACGGGCTGTCGTCCTCGCTCGTGCTGGGCAAGTTCGCCCGCCTCTCGGGCGTCGACATGATCATCTATCCGTCTCCGTACGGCAAGGTCCCGCTCCTGCGCGAGCGCGCGATCCGGGTGGCCCAGGAGCTGACGACCCCGCTCGGCCACCTCAAGCGCGTCTTCCCGGGGCCGGCGGCGGGCATGCACCCGGGCACCGTGGCCCAGTCGATGCGCGATTTCGGCCGGAACCTCGTCGTCGGGGCCGGCGGCGGCATCCACGGCCACCCGGATGGGTGCATCGCCGGCGGCCGCGCGTTCCACCAGGCTATCGAGGCCGCGATGAAGGGCCAGAGCGCGGCCGAGGCCGCCAAGACGCACCCCGAACTGGCCAAGGCGCTCGCGCTCTGGGGCGACACCCAGGGCGGCTCGATCTACTCCCTGCTGAGGTGACGGGCCTGACGAAGCGCCGTCAGGGTCGTCGCCCAGTCCGGGGGGCCGGGCCCGGCGCCATCGCGGACCGGGTGCTGGCCGGGAAGGCCGCCTCTCGCATCGAGCTGCTCGCGCTCGCCGCGATGAAGGACACCGCGGACATCCTCGCCCTCGGCGCCGCCGCGAACCGGGTCCGGGTCGCGGTCCAGGGATCGAAGCCGGCCCTGTGCTCGCTCATCAATATCAAGAGCGGCGCGTGCTCCGAGGACTGCGCCTACTGCGCCCAGTCCGGTCGCCACAAGTCCCCGGCGCCCGTCTACTCGATGATGACCCCGGACGCGATGGCGAAGCGGGCGAAGGAGCTGGAGCCCGCAGGGGCGACCCATATCTGCCTGGTCGCGAGCGGGCGGGGTCCCAACCCCAAAGAGCTCGACGCCGTCTGCCGGGCCGCCGAGAAGATCCGGAAGACGACGGGCTATGAGGTGTGCGGCTGTCTCGGCGAGGTGGGGAAGGACGAGGCGCGCCGGATGAAGGACGCCGGGATCACGCGGTACAACCACAACCTCGAGACGTCGCGGGCCCACTACCCCTCGATCTGCACGACCCACACGTGGGATTCGCGGCGGGCGACCGCGCTGGCGGTTCAGGCGGCCGGGCTCGAGCTGTGCTGCGGCGGCATCATCGGGATGGGGGAGCCCGTGGGGGAGCGGATCTCATTCATCGAGTCCCTGCGCGAGATCGCGCCCGAGGTCGTGACCCTGAACTTCCTGAACCCGCGGCCGGGGACCCGGTTGGCCGGCGTAGCCCCGATGACCGCGCTCGAGGCGCTGAAGTGGGTCGGGATCTTCCGGCTGGCGCTGCCACAGAGCGCGGTCAAGCTCGCGGGCGGCCGGGAGTCGGGGTTGCGGGACTTCCAGGGCGCCGCCCTCCTCGGCGGCGCGAACGGCCTCATCATCGGCGGCTACCTCACCTATAGCGAACGCACCCCGGCCGAAGATTGGCGGATGCTCCTGGATTGCGGCTTTGCCGTCAGACGTCCTGGGGGATCAGCTTGGCGAGGGCGGAGGATTCCTTGACGAGGACGCGGTGGCCGTCCAGCTCGATCCAGTCCTTCTGCCGGAACTCGCTCAGCGTCCGGATCAGTGATTCCGCCGTCGTGCCGATCATCTCGGCCATCTCCTCGCGGGTGAGGTCGATCGCGAGCCGGGTGCCCCGGGGCGCGGGCTCCCCGAAGTCCCGTTCGAGCTCCAGCAGGAGCGCGGCCGTCCGTTCCACCACGGGCATCCGGACGAGGTCGTGCATCCGGCGCTCGGCCACGCGGAGATCCCGGCACACATATTCCATGATTCGCAGTGCGACGCCGGTGTTCCGGCGCAGGATGCTGTACGCCAGCGTCCGGTCGAGGAAACAGATCGTGGCGTCCTCTATCACCTCGGCCGTGGCCGCGTAGGGCTCCTCCCCGAACAGGGCCCGGTAGCCGAGGAGATCCCCGGGCTTGGCCAGCCGCGCGATCTGAGTGCGGCCGTTGGCGGCGTGGTTGTAAAGCTTCACCTTGCCCGACCAGATGCCGAAGAGACCCATCGGGGGATTACCCTCGTAGAAGATGACACTATGCTTCCGGTAGGTGTTCGCGACCCGCGCCCGCATGAGCTCCCCCAGTTCGTCCTTGGTCAGGTCGCAGAAGGCCCCGCGGGTCCGGACCGGGCAGATCTCGCAGTTCGTCTTGGGTGTCACCGGGTTCGGTCCTCCTGATTCGGTCCCAGTATGCCCCGGACGAGGGGGCCGAGGGCATGATGCGGTGAGGTGGGCTGGCGTGATGGCGGTCACTACGCCCTGAGCGGGAGTCCCGCGGGTCTTGGCTAGCTCTCCAGCGGGATCAGGCGCTCGATTCCGGCCTGGGACTTGATGAACACGCAGTGGTCGCGAAGGTCCACGAGGCCCTTTTGCTTGAAGTCACTGAGGGTCCGGATCAGTGATTCCGCCGTCGTTCCGGCCATCTGCGCCATCTCCTCGCGCGTGAGGTCGATGTCGAGCCGCACGCCCGCCGGGGTGGGCCGGCCGAAGTCGCGCTGGAGCTCCAGGAGGAGGCCGGCGACCCGCTGGACGACCGGCTTCTGGATGAGGTCGAGGGCGCGCCGCTCGGCCACCCGGAGGTCCTGGCAGACCCGCTTCAGGATGCCGAGCGTCAGGTCGGCGTTCTGCCTGAGGATCTTGAAGGCCAGGGCCCGGTCGAGGAAGCAGATCGTGGCGTCCTCGATAACCTCGGCCGTCGCCGCGTACGGCTCGCCGGCCAGCAGCGCCCGGTAGCCCAGCAGGTCTCCGGGCTTGGCCAGCCGCGAGATCTGGAGGTGGCCGTCCGCTCCATGCTTGAAAATCTTCACCTTTCCCGAGAATACGCAGAAGAGCCCCATCGACGGATTGCCCTCGTAGAAGATCGTGCTGCGCTTCTTGTAGGTGTTGACCGTCCGGCCCCGGGCCATCTCGCGCATGTCCTCGCGGGTGACCGCGGCGAACGCGCCGTGGAGCTTGACCGGGCAGGAGTCACAGTTCGGCTTGGCTGGCGACATTCGGCACTCTCCTTTTGCATCCCCAGTATGCTCGGGGCTGGCACAGGGGGGCGTATGACTCGTGGATTCCTTTGAGCCTGATTGCCGTCAGTGGATGGAGCACCTTCCTCCGGTCAGCGAGCCGATGATCCGCATCACGGTGATATAGTGATTTACCTCACCCGGCTCTGCGGGGGTGAAACCCGGTGCGAGAGGCGAATGGCGAGGGGGACGATGGGATCGGAAGGAAGACGGAACATGAAAGGATGCCGCCACGGGCAGCTGGTGCGCCGGGGCGGTCGCGTGGCGGCCATCGGGCTGGCAGCGTGGCTCGGGGCGGCGGCGCCCGGCGAGGCGAAGCCGGCCAAGCCCAAGGAGCCGGTCGAGGAGGAGTTCTTTGTCCGGCACCGGCCGGAGGCGAACGACTTCTTCAAGAAAAAGGCCGTCCACCGTCCCGTCGCGGAGCACCGGTGCGCGGTCTGCCACGCCGCGATCGAGGAGCCGAAGAAACTTTCGAAGCCGGTAGAGGAGTTGTGCATAACATGTCACGAATCGGTCGGGAAGGAGCTCAAGGGCAAGCACGTGCACGCGATCCTCGAGAGTGGGGACTGCCTGGGGTGCCACGATCCGCATGCGTCGGACTTTCCCTTCCGGCTCACGGACGAGATCAACGCCGTCTGCTCGACCTGTCACCAGATCGGGGACGACCCGATCCGGAAGTCGCACGGCGGAATCGTGGTCAAGCGCGTGCGCTGCACGGACTGCCACTCGCCGCACGGGTCGGACCAGGAGAAGATGATCCGCAACGGCCGGCTGCATCCGCCGTTCGAGTCCAAGGACTGCACGACGTGCCACGCCGCCCCGGACGCCGAGGGCGGGGTGCAGTTGGTCGGGGATGGGACCAAGTTCTGCGTGACCTGCCATCCCGGGATCGAGGAGGAGCTGGGGAAGAAGGTCCCGCATCCGCCCGCCAAATCAGGGACCTGCTGGGCGTGCCACAATCCCCACACGGGCGGCAGTCTCGACCGGGCGTTCCTCAAGGACCGTCCCGAGACCGTCTGCCGGACGTGTCATTCGACGGTCTTCGACCTGAACCACCCCGTGGCGCGGCATCCGTCGTGGAAGCCGGCGACGCGCGACCCGCGGGACCCGACGAAGCCATTCGACTGCGCCTCGTGCCACGCGGCGCACGGGTCGGAGTTCAAGCGGCTTCGGCGCTGGGACCTCGCCGAGTTCTGCTTCACGTGCCACCCGCAATGAACGCGCGCCGTGCGTTCCCGTGCCTGGCCATGCTGGCCCTTCTGGCGGGCTGGATGGCGATCCCGGTGGCACCGGCGTCCGCCGGGACCGCGATGGCCGCTCCTGCGGCCGCGTCCGCGACCGAGATCGTCTTCCCGCCTCCGCCGGACGAGCCGCGGATCCGCTATCTCTTCAGCCTCAGTTCGGTCCATGACCTCAAGCCGCCGAAACGCGGGTTCTTCCGGAAGGTCCGCGACTTCCTGCTCGGGCGCGGCGAGGAGGCGGTGCCCACCCTCCTCCGGCCCTACGGCGTGGCGGCGTCCGGGAACCGCGTCTACGCCGCCGACGCGGACGGCCAGTCGGTCTTCGTCTTCGACCTCAAGGCGCTGGAGGTGACGCGGTTGGGCGGCACCCTCGAAGGCCGGCTTGTGAGCCCGATCGGGGTGGCCGTCACCCCCGGCGGGACCGTGTTCGTGGCCGACTCGATGCAGCATGTCGTCAAGGCGTTCGGCCCCGATGGGAAATTCCTGCGCCAGCTCAACAAGATCGGGGACCTCAAGCGGCCGTCGGGCGTGGCGTGGGACGCCAGGCGCAAGCGCGTCCTGGTCGCGGACACGGGGAACGGCCGCGTGGCGATCTTCTCCCCCGAGGGCGGGATGACGGGCCAGATCGGGAAGCCCGGCACCGGGGACGGCGAGATGTCGATGCCGGCGAACGTGGCCGTGGACCGGGACGGCCGGATATACGTGAGCGACCCGATCATGTGCCGGGCCCAGGTCTTTACGGCCGATGGCAAGTACCTGTCCCAGTTCGGCTCGCAGGGGGACGTGCCCGGCTACATGGGCCGGCCGCGCGGGATCGGCGTGGATTCCGACGGCAACATCTACGTGGCGGACGCGGTCTTCCACGCCGTCCAGATCTTCGACCGGTCGGGCCGGCTCCTGCTCTTCTTCGGGGCGGGGGGAAACGTGCCCGGCGCTTTCGACCTGCCGGCCGGCGTGTGCGTGGACGACCGGGACCGGGTCTTCGTGGCCGACTCCCTGAACCGCCGGATACAGGTATTTCAGTATCTGAAGCCCAAGACCACGCATGAGGCTCCGCGGCCCTGAACATGACGGGCGTCATGTTTTGGAATTGCCCCCCGCCATCACTTGACCTGAGCCAAGAGAGTCAATATCATGGCGAGGGTTGGGGGGCTTTGCTGAGGCTTGTTGGGGGCGATAGCTGAAGACTTTTGGCAGGCTTGAACGGGTCGACAATACTCAAGGAGGTCGAGGATGAAGACGGCAGTGAAGATGATCCTGGGCGCGGCGGTGCTCGCCGCGCTGGCGGCGCCGGCAAGCGCGGCCATTCTGACTTCGAAGCACGATTTCCGCGAGACGGGCGGCGGCAGCCCCGTGACGGGCGTGACGGATGCCTGTTCGACGTGCCATGTCCCGCACCGTCCGCTGATGAACGTGCCGCTCTGGGCGCACGCATTCAGCACGTACGACTACTACCTCTACAACAGCAACGCCTCGTACATCGGCCCGAACACGGGCAAGTACGATGCCGCGTTCGGTGTCCGGAACGCGTTCACGAACAGCATGTCCAAGACCTGCCTCGGGTGTCATGACGGGTCGGTGGCCTACGCCGGCGGCCTCTACATCACCCGGGCGGCGAACCCCGAGTGGATCATGTGGGACCGCGAGACCAACGCGGCCAGCGGGGAAGTCGGCGACGGCCTCTGGTCGTCGGTCTACGGGCTCAAGGGCTCGCACCCGGTGGGCGTGACCTACGCGGGCATGCTGCCGGTCGCCGAGTACAACGCGGTGCCGGGCGGCTCGGTTGTCCTCGAGAACGGCAAGGTCCAGTGCGTGAGCTGTCACAACGCGCACAACCGGTTCCCGAAGATGCTGGTGGAGACGAACGCCAACAGCGCCCTGTGCCTCGAGTGCCACGTGAAGTAACCGTCTGAATCCGGTCGGCCCGGGACCGGGCCTGCAGTGCCTGCAGTAGATGGACCGCGGGGGCGTCGGGTGACCGACGCCCCCGTTCGGTATTCGGAGGGGACCCGGAGCGCCGGGGGGAATGGGGGAGCGGATCGCATGAGCCGGCCGGTTGGACGATCCTTGGGAGCGGTTGAGCGGGGCGGCCTCCTGTTCGCGGGACTCGCCTTCGCGGTCCCGCTATGGGCGTTCCCCGGCGCGGACGAGCCGTTCACGCTCGCTAAGACCCACCTCCTCCTGTTCGTTGTCGCGGCGGCGGGCCTGGCCGCGCTGTGGCGCGGGGGTGCGGCCGCGCGCGCCGACCGCGGCCTGCTGGTGCCGCTGGCGGCCCTGGCCGGCGTCATCTGCCTCTCCTCGCTCGCGGCGCCGTTCCGTGAGGCGAGATGGGTCGGCGTGCGCGCCGACCTCGCGCTCGGGGCGACGTGGATCGCGGCGGTCCTGGCCGTGCGCACCGCGGCCGGGCTGCGGCTGGCGATGGCGGGGTCCGCGGCCGCCACGGGCGCGGCGGCCGCCGTCCTGCTCGTCGCCGGCGACCGCTCCGGCGGCACCTTCGGCAACCCGGCGTTCGCCGCTTCGTGGCTGGCCATGGCCGTTCCCGTGGCGGTGGCGGTGGCCGTCACGGAAACGTCCCGGCGGGGCGCCGTCCTCGCGGGACTGGCCGCGATCCTCGGGTCGGTAGCCCTCCTGCTGGCCGCGAGCCGCGCAGGCTGGGCGGCGGGATTCGCGGGGCTCGCGGTCTGGGCGGTGCTCTCACGCGGGTGGATCCTGCCGGCCGGGCGTGCATGGATGGCCGGCTCCCGGCCATCCATGCTCGCGCTCTGCGCTTTCGCCGTGCTCGCCGTTTCCGCGATCGCGATCGGCGGGCATCCGGGCACGGCGGGCCGGCTCCGGGCGCGCGCGGCCGAGATGGCCCGTCCGGGCAGCGCCGCCCTCGGGAACCGGCTGCTCATGTGGCGGACGGCACTGAACCAGCTCGCGGACCGGCCGATCCTCGGACATGGATCGGGCGGGTACCGGCGGCTCCAGATCGAGTATCAGGCGGCGTTCCTCGCCCGGCCGGCCCACGCCGGGTGGGAGGCGAACTGGACCTACTCGCACATGGCGCACCACGACGCCGTGCAGGCGCTGGCGGAGTGGGGCGTCGTGGGCACGGGCATTCTCCTCTGGCTGGCCGCCGCGTTCGTGGCGCGGTTCGGAGCGGCGTGGCGGGGAGCCGGATCCGGTGACCGCCTCCTGCTCGCCGGAATGGCCGGGGCCGCCGCCGCGTGCGCGGTCGACGGGCTGGCCTCGTTCCCCCTGCACCTGCCCGCGTGCGCGGTCCTGTTGGGCGTCGCCTTCGCGGCGCCGGAGGCGGTCCGGCCCGCTCCAACGCCGGCGCGACGCCCGCTCGAGCTGCCGGCGAGCGCGGGGCGGCGGACGCTCATGGTAGTGGCGGCGCTAGTCCTCGTCCGGCTGGGCTGGGAGGCCGTCCGCGCCCAGGCCGCGGACTCGCTCCTTGGATTCGGCATGCGCCGGGCGCAGGCCCAGGACCTCGCCGGCGCGCGCGAGGCGTTCGGCCGGGCGGCGGACCTCGATCCGTGGAACGGGAAGGCGTGGCTCGATGCGGGCACCGCTGCGTTGCTCGCCGGAGACCTCGAGAATGCCGTCGTCGCGCTGGGGCGGGCGGAGACGCTGAGCGGCGACCCGAGCATTCCCTATAACCTCGGGCTGGCCTGGGGCGCGATGGAGCGGCCGGACCGCGCGCGCGCGAGCCTCGCGCGGGCCGTGTCCCTGCGGCCGGCGTTTCCCGAGGCGCTGACCTCGCTGGCCGATCTCGCGTGGCGGGAGCGGCGGTACGGCGAGGCCGAGGCCCTGCTCAAGTCGGCCCTCCGGGCCGCCCCCGACAGCCTGCCGGCCCGGCGGCTCCTGGGCTTCGTGTACTACCATCAGGGGATGAAGCGTGAGGCCCTCGACCAGTTCATCGCCTACTCCCTGCACGAGCCGGGCGATCCCAAGGTCGAGGCCATGCTCCAGCGGATCCGGAAGGAAGGGATCCGGGGCAAGGCGGAGAAGAAACGATGACGAGATATTGGGCAGGCGCGTGCCTCGGGCTGCTCGGCGCGGGCGCCGCCTTGGCCGCGGACGCGCCGGGCCCGGTCTGGCCGCAGCTGCCGGACCCGGCCCGCATCCGGTACGTCATGGCTCTGCCCGGGGACATGGCACCGCCCGTCCGGAAGCCCTCGGTGTTCATGAAGGTGATCCGGTTCGCCGTGGGGCTGGGGGAGGCCACGGAGGCGGCCGAGCGCACGCTCTACCGGCCGACGGGGCTCTGCGTCCGGGGGGACCTCGTGTATGTCGCCGACCTGGGGCTACGGTGCGTGGTCCGGTTCGACCTCGCGGCGCGGAAGGTGGACCGGCTGGGCTCGTTCCGGGACGCGTTCACGAGCCCCGTGGGGGTGGCCGCCGCCGCCGACGGCCGGCTCTGGGTGAGCGACAGCACCCCGGGCCGGGTCGTCGCCCTGACCCCCAAGGGGAAGCTCGCGGGAGTGCTGGATCCCCCCCCGGGCGGGTGGGGCCGGCCGACCGGGCTGGCGCTGGACGAGTCGCGGGGGCGTCTCTGGGTCGCGGACACGGGAATGCACCGCGTTCATGCGTACAACCTCGCCGGGCGACACCAGTTCGCGTCAGGCGCGCGCGGCGACGGGCCGGGGGAGTTCAACTTCCCCACGTACCTGGCGGTGAACGAGCTCGACGGGTCCCTCATCGTCTGCGACTCCGCGAACTTCCGGGTTCAGGTCCTCGATGCGGACGGGAAGCCGCTCCGGCGGATGGGGGAGGCCGGCAACCGGCCGGGGTTCCTCTCGCGGCCGCGCGGGGTCGCGGTCGACGGCGAGGGCCACGTCTACGTCGTCGACGCCGCGTTCGAGACGGTCCAGATTCTGGATGCGAAGGGGCGACTGCTCCTCTTCTTCGGCCAGTCCGGCGAGGCGCCGGGGTCGTTCGCGATGCCGGGCGGGATCTTCATCGACGCCCGGGACCGCGTCTTTGTCGCGGACACGTACAATGGGCGAGTCCAGATTTTCCAATACCTGAAGGGGGGAGCCTGATGCGTACGTCCGGCATCGTCCTGCTGCTTCTGCTATCGCCTTCCCCCGGAGTGACGCTAACGATCGTGAACTCGAAGCACGACCTGGGGTTCAACTCGACGACGACCGGGCCCAAGGCCACGGCGGCGGGGAACACGGAGAAGTGCGTGTTCTGCCACACGCCGCACCGGCCGGGGCGGAACGTGCCGTTGTGGAACCACACACTCACGACCCAGACCTTCACGTTCTACGGGTCGAACTACCTCCAGAACTATCTCGCGATCACGAAGCCCGCGGACGCGGCCCTGACGGCCGGGAACCGCTCGAGGCTGTGTCTTTCGTGCCATGACGGGGTGACCGCGGTCGGGGGAGTGTACAACCTCGGAGGCGCGGCGACGACGATCAATCTTTCGGGTGGAGTCGGGGCGGGGGCTTTTCCGGGTACCTCGGCGGCGAACCTCGATCCCGTATCCGGGGGGACCGTGAATCTCGCCGACGACCACCCGGTCAGGTACCCGGTGCGGCCGGGGGCGGGGGTCTACACGCGGGGATTGAACCAGGACCCCGAGATCGTACTGCCGCCGAACAACGACCCGGTCAAGCTGTACGATCCGGCGACGGGGAATCCCAAGTCGACGCCGGCGGCCGGGGACCTGGTCGAGTGCACGTCGTGCCACGACCCGCACGACAGCGTGAACGGTTACTTCCTCGTGAAGTCCAATGCGAGCGCCGCGATCTGCACGACCTGCCATGTGAAGCTCGGGTGGGCGGGGGCGGCCGTCCACGCGACGTCGGCGAAGGGGCTGACCGCGACGTGGTATTCGGGGCCGGCCTCGGCGACCGTCGGGGCCTTCGCGTGCCGGAGCTGCCACCGGATGCACGGGGCGAGCGTGGCGAACGGGCAGGCGTACCTGCTGCGGGGGCCGGAGGAGGACACGTGCCTGGCCTGCCACCGGGCCGGGGGCGTGGCGACGCGGGATCTGAACAGCCTCGTGAACGACCCCGCGGGGCATCCGTACCGGCACCCGACGGTCCCGGTTAGCGGGCGGCACGTCGATCCCGAGACGAACAACTACATGCCGGAGTCAAAGACCAACCTCACGAATAACCGGCACGCCGAGTGCCAGGACTGTCACGACCCGCACATGGCGCAGTCGGGTAACAGGATCGCCAAGGCCACGCCGAACAACCTCATCACGCCGGTCCTGCTAGGGAGCTGGGGGGTGCGGGTCACGGCGGCGTGGCCGGCCGCGCCCGGCGTCGCCGGGTCGAACAACCTTGTGCCGATGCCGGCCGCCAGCTACTCGTTCGAGCAGTTGACGAACACGGCGAGCCACATGGAGTACCAGCTCTGTTTCAAGTGCCATTCGAGCTGGAACCTCGGGGTCGGCGCGCCGCCGTACGCGGGCGCCGCGTCCTACACGACCGAGCAGTCGCGGGAGTTCAATCCGAACAACGCCTCGTTCCATCCCGTGGTATCGGCGAACAACAACATCTGGTGCAATTCGGAGACGATGGTTGCTCCGTGGAACGGCGGCGGCCACTACACCATGTTCTGTTCCGACTGCCACGGGTCGGCGAATGCGGCGGATGCCGAGGGGCCGCACGGCTCGTCGCAGGACACGGGAGGGGCGCACGGGTTGCTCCAGCAGAGCCTCGTGGCCGTGCCGACGGGGTCGAAGAACAACTACGCGACGCCCCTGTGCGTCCGGTGCCACGCGCCGCTCATCTACGTGGAAGCCAACGCCAAAGGCAACTCGGGGTTTCCGGAGCACCCCGGGGACCAGGGGGCCCACTCGGTCGGTCCGAATACCACGGGGGCGGGCCCCTACGGCGGATGTCTGGTCTGTCACGGCAATCTGACCCCCGCGACGCCCACCTACGGGAGTTTCCACGGGAGCAACTGGTACTGGACGGCGGCGCACCCGGGGTCGAACTTCGTGACCAACACGACCAACCTCGCGGACTGGTGGGTCACGACGGTCGGGACGGTCAACACCGCCTCGCTGACGAAGGGCCAGGCGTCGAACGCGGGGAACTGCACCCCGACGGCCGCCGGGTGCGCGAGCCACGGCTCGAAGTCGTACTGAGATGACCGGGTGCCTCCGCATTCTGACCGCACCCGGTTTTGTCGCCGGGCTGATCGGGGCTCTGCTCGGGTTCGCCGCGTTGGGGGCGTGGATGCCCGGGGACGCCGGGTCCGCTGTTTTCGGGACCTGGGCTTTCCGGGTCACGGCCGTCCTGTTGTGCGTGAGCATCGTCGCGAACCTGTGGGAGCGGCTGGGCGGGGTGACCGAGATGAAGGTGCTGGGCTCATGGCTACTGCACTTCGGGATCGTCCTGCTCGCCGTCGCCGGGACGTGGCACGCGTCGAAGTCGACCGAACGCCAGGTCGAGTTGGTCGAAGGCCAGACGGCGACCCTCGGGGACACCGGAGTATCGGTCCTGCTCGACCGGGTCGATCCGGACCGGCGGGAGGGCCGGTGGCGCAAGGGGGACGCGGCCGAGGTCACGGTGATCGAGCGGGGCATGCGGCCCCGTCGCGAAGTGGTCGCCGTGAACCGGCCTCTGAACATCGGCGACCACTGGCTCTTTCTTGGCCTCCACGGGTTCGCCCCGATCGTCGGCTCCGGCGCGGCGCCGGGGTCCGCCGCGGCGGTCGTCAAGCTCGAGACCACGCTCCTCCCGCGGCCGTACTACTGGGGGGAGTTCCAGGTGCCCGGGAGCGGGGCGCGGGCGCTCGGGGTCTTCCGGCCCGCCACCTCCGGGCACCTCGTGCGGGATCCGTCGCTCGAGGTCGTGCTCCGGGGGGTGGACGGGCGCCGGCTCGGGGCGGGAGTCGCCCGGCCGGGAAGGCCGGCCCGGGTCGGCGGGGTCGAGGTCGCGCTCGCGGGGGTGAGGTACTGGGCGGCCTTCAGGCTCACGCACGAGCCCGGCCTGCGAATGGTATTCGCGAGCTTCTGGATCGCGATCGCCGGCGCGGCGCTCACGCTGCTCCCGCGGGTGCTCCGTGGCGGCGTCTGAACTCGCGGCCTTCTGGGCGGCCGTCGCCGCGTATGCGGCCGCGTTCCTCGCGGTCGTGTTCGGGCTCGTGCTCCGGAGGCGCGGCGCGGTCCGCGCCGGGCTCGGGATCGGCGCGGCCGGGCTGGCCGCGCAGGGCATCGCGCTGACCTGCCGCGGGATCGGCCAGGTCGCCCCCCCGTTCGTGACCTACTACGAGTCGGTCGTGTTCGGAACCATGCTGGCGACCGGGGTCGCGCTCTGGCTCGCACGTTCCCGCGAGTGGTTCCGGCCGGCCCTGGCTGTCGTGCTCGGCGTCTCGCTCCTGCTGATGGGGTCGGCCGTCTTCACGGCCCGCGAGTTCCGTCCGCTGGGGCCCGCGCTCCAGTCGTGGTGGCTCGTCGTCCACGTGGTCTTCGCCCTGTTCGCCTTCGGGGGAATGCTCGTGGCCGCGGGGGCGGGCGTCGTCGCGATCCGCCGCCGGGCCGCACCCGCGGTGCGCGGGCGGATCGACGAGGTCATGTACCGCGCCTTCGCGCTCTCGTTCATCTTCCAGCTCGTGATGACGGCCTCGGGCGCGATCTGGGCGCACCAGGCGTGGGGCCGGTACTGGGGATGGGATCCGATCGAGACCGCATCGCTCCTGACCCTGATCGTGTACGCCCTGGCCCTACACCTCCGGGCAACGCACGACTGGCGCGGAGTGCGGCTGGGCTGGCTTGCCATCGCGGGATTCCTGCTGACCGCCTATGGGATCTGGGGAGTACCCTTCGTCTCGCCGAGCGTGCACCTCTACACGAGCCCCGCATACCGGGCGGAGGCGAAGTAGCCGTGGGGGTCGCGATCATGCTCAACAACCTCTTCCACGACTTTGCCGTGGCCCTGCTCGCCGCATCCTTGCTCGCGGTCTGGATCGCGGGGCGACCGTCGTCCAGGGTCCCGCCGAAGCCGCTCCGGGCGCTCGAACGCGTCTTCGCGCGGGTGATGGCCGGGTGCTGGGCAGTGATCCTGCTCGGCGGCGCGGTCCGGACGTGGGCCTACCGCGAATACGAGTGGGCGCCCGCCGCGGGCCGGGGGCAGGTGGTCGCGCTCGTGGTCAAGCACGTGGTGCTCGTCGCCGTCGTCGTCGCCGGGGCCCGGAACTGGTGGCGGCTCCGGCGGAGGCTGCGGTCATGAAGGTCCTCCTCGTCACGCCGCCGTACCACAGCGGGGTCGTCGAGTCCGCCGGCCGGTGGATGCCGCTGGGACTCGCGTACCTCGCCGGGGCCGTGCGCCGGGCCGGGCACGAGGTCGAGATCTACGATGCGATGACCAAGTTCCACGGGATGGACGAGGTCCGGGCCCGGCTCGCGGCATCCCGCCCCGATGTTATCGGGATCACGGCGATCACGGCCTCGTACCCGGCCGCCCTGCGCGTCCTTGCCGCCGCGAAGGAGATCCTTCCCGGCGTCGTCACCGTGGTCGGCGGCGTGCACACGCACTTCCTGTGGCGCGAGGCCCTTGAGGGCAACCCCGGCACCGTGGACTATGTCGTCCGCGGGGAGGGGGAGCAAGCCCTGCCCGGCCTGCTCGCGTGCCTCGCCGCCGGGGGCGATCCGCGCCGGGTGGCGGGGGTCGCGTGCCGGGACGGGGCGACTGCCGTCGCGGCGCCGCTCCGGCCGCTCCTTTCCGGTCTCGAGGACACCGCGCCCGCGTGGGACCTCGTCGAGTGGCCGGATTACACGTACTTTCCTTTCCCGGGCTCCCGGCTCGCGGCCGTGAGCACGTCGCGCGGGTGCTCGCAGGGGTGCAGTTTCTGCTCCCAGCAGAAGTTCTGGACCCGCGCGTGGCGCGGCCGGGCTCCCGAGGCCGTGATCGCGGAGCTCGAACACCTGCGGGACGCCCACGGGGTCACCGTGGCGCTGTTCGCCGACGAGTGCCCGACGACGGATGCCGGCCGGTGGGAAGCCCTCCTGCGGCTCGCGGTGAAGCGCCGGCTGGGACTCAGGCTTCTGATCGAGTCCCGGGTCGAGGATGTGGTCCGGGACGCCCCCCTGATCGACCTGTACCGCGAAGCCGGGATCATCCACGTCTACGTCGGGGTCGAGGCCACGACCCAGGCGGCGCTGGACCGGTTCAACAAGAACCTCCGGGTCGACCTCTCGGCGCAGGCCCTCCGGCTGATCGCGGGCGCGGGCATGATCTCCGAGACCTCGTTCGTGCTCGGGATGCCCGAGGAGACGCCGGATACCGTCGCGGCGACGCTGAAGCTGGCCCGCGAGTACGACCCGGATTTCGCGCATTTCCTCATGATCACGCCGTGGCCGTACGCCGAGATCGCGGCCGAGCTGGAACCGTACATCGAGAGCCGGGACTTCTCCGACTACAACCTCGTGACGCCGGTGGCCCGATCCGCGGCCATGACCCGTTCCGAGCTCGAGGCGGCCATGGTCGAGTGCTACCGGAAGTTCTACATGGGCAAGCTTCCGCGCTGGGCGTCCAGCCCCGCGGGGTTCCGCAAGGACTACATCCTGACCTCGATGCGCCTGATCATGAAGAGCTCGTTCCTCCGGCGGTATATGGGCGGCCTCGGTACCATGCCGGCCGAGATCGAGCGGTTCTTCCGGGCGCCGGTGCCATGAGGGCGCCGGCGTCCGCCTTGCGTCCGGCCGCGATCCTCGGGCTCTGGGTCCTGTCCGCCGCGTCCGCGGTCGCCCAGGGGAACGGCAACGGGAACGGCCGTCATCTCTCCGTCGGGGGCCAGATGCGGGCCGCGTTCGAGGACTACCAGATCGAGCTGCCGACGGGCACCACGCACTACTCCAGGCTGTCGCAGACATACCTCGGCAACATGAACGCTCCTCTCCTGCTTCCCGGGCTCGGGACGATGAGCGGGGCGGTGAACTACACGACCGGGGACAATCTCTCGCGCCTCAACGCGGGCCAGCCGTCGGGAGAGACGACGCTGGGTACGACGCTGTCGGCGAACGTGATCCCCGATCAGCTCAGCGGGCTGGTCTTCATCGCGCCGTTCATCAGCCGGCAGGAGCACAAGCTGGGGGGCCGGGCCACCCCCGAGTCGGAGGTGGACACCATGATGGGCGGTTCCGTGGGTTTCCGGTTTCCGGCGCTCCCGAGTGTCAGCATGGATGTCCGGAAGACCGGCCGGGAGGAGCTGGGCCGGCTCTTTCCGAACAACACGGACTCGCTGGAGACCCACTTGCGCGTCGGGTATGTGCGCGGTCCGGTCCGGCTCGATGTGGATCGTCAGGCGTCGGCGAGGACGGAGGCGAAGACCGGGCTGCGCCAGTACGACCAGGACATCCTAATGTCGAACGCGAGTATCGACCTGCCCGAGGTGAAGCGGTTCGGGATTCAGGGGGTTTCGGCGCAAGCCGCGTACTCGGGGGGAACGGTCCGGTTGCCCGCGGCGAACTCGACGCGTACGGTCTCGGCCGGCACGCGCGCGACCTCCCAGAGCGTCACGGTCGGTGGCGTGACCAACTCCGTCACCTACGGGCCGACCTACATCGGCGATCTCGTGACCGGACGGTACGCGTTTGGGCACGACGCGTCGCTTCTCAGCCACGCTTCCCGTGCGCTCTGGAACGTGTCGAACCAGCTCCAGGTGACGAACGCGCCGGGGCGGATGACCCAGCACAACACCTTTGCCGAGCGGTTGTCCGCGGATACGCTGACGGCGAACAGGAAGTGGGGCTACCGGATGCAGGGAAGCGAGACCTACCGGTGGGGCGGACTGGCGCCCTCGGTGATGTCCGACTCCCTGTCCCACCGGGTGTCGTGGTACCCGGTCCCCAGGATGGACGCCTACACGGACCAGTCGTACAGCGGGGCGCGGCAAAACGGGGTTGGGACGACGTCGCGGGGGTTCGGGGCGGGGGCGGGGGTCAACTGGCGTCCCTTCCCGCGTTTCGAGGTGGGCCCCGCGGTCGACCGGACCTGGATGCGGGACTTCGCGTTCGGGCGCGACAGCATCCGGGACACGATCGTGCTCTCGGCCCGGTCGTCGCCCGTCGACCGGCTCAACGTGGGAGTGGGCGGACGGCTCGAGTTGTCGGACACCGGCGGCGGGCCCGGGGCCGGCGAGCGGTACGGGAGCGTGACCGTGGATGCGTCCTACAACGCCTTCTCGAATCTCGACCTGGCCGGGCGGGTCACCCGCTACGAACGGCGGACGGGAGGACCGACGGCCATCCAGGCCGGCGCGTTCGAAACCTCGGGCACGGTCAGTTACCATATCGGCCGGACGTCGGCTTCGGTCGGCTGGGAGACCCGGAAGCTTTCGATGCCGAACGCCTACCGTCACTTCTCGGCTTCTCTGACCCGTTCATTTTGACGGGTATCCCGGGCTTTCCGGGACGTTCCGCGGAAGCCTGATCCAGGTCATATCCGGCTGCCCGCGCCGATCATGGTGCCGAGTGATTCCCCATGGGACACTCCCTGCTATTCGTTTGGGGCTCGGTTGGGTCCATCTCAAGGAGGCAGGTTGAACGCACCGGCGGCTGGCGGGACGGTGGTCGACGAGGAGGTGCTCCGGCACGTCCACCTCACCACCTGGTTCGATCTCGTGGGGGAGATGGAGAAGGCGACCAGTTGGGGCCGCCGTTCCTCGCTCTGGCCCTTCGGGTTCGGGCTCGCCTGCTGCGCGATCGAGACGATGGCCGTCGGGGCGGCCCGGTACGACCTGGCCCGGTTCGGCGCCGAGGTGGCCCGCGCGACCCCGCGGCAGGCGGACCTCATGATGGTCTCGGGCACCGTGACCAAGAAGATGGCGCCCGTGATCGTCCGCCTCTTCAACCAGATGGCCGAGCCCAAGTACGTGATTTCGATGGGCGCCTGCTCGAACGGCGGGGGGCCGTTCAAGGAAGGGTACAACGTCCTGTCGGGGGTCGAGGAGTTCCTCCCCGTCGACGTCTACATCCGCGGCTGCCCTCCCACGCCCCAGGCCTTCCTGCACGGGCTGATGGAGCTTCAGAAGAAGATCGATGGCGAGTCCTACATCCGGAACTGGAAGCTCAAGCGCCGCCCCGAGATCCCGGTGCCGATCCTGGGCCCGGACCTCGTGGACGTCCGGCGGGCGGGTGAGATCCGGGACAAGAGCGCGGCGGCCGCGGCTCGGCCCGCGAAGCCAGCTCCGGCGGGCCGCCCCGCGCCGACGACCGGGGACGCCATGGTCGTGGATGCGGCGGCTTGGGGTTCCACGGCCAGGTCGTTGCGCGACGAGCAGGGGTACGACTACCTCTCGAACCTGACGTGCACGGACTTCACCGACGCCTTCGAGGTGGTCTACCACCTGCACCGGACCGGCCCGGGGGGACCGCGGCTGGCGGTCAAGGTCCGGGCGGATCGTGCGCGTCCCGAGATTCCGTCGGCTTGTCCGGTGTGGGCGGGCGCGGAGCTCCAGGAGCGCGAGGTGTTCGACCTGATGGGCGTGACGTTCACGGGTCATCCGAATCTCAAGCGCATCTTCATGTGGGACGGGTTCGTGGGGCATCCGCTGCGCAAGGACTGGACGGAAGCCTACTACGAGGAAGAGCACAAGTCGTTCGCCAGCCGGTGGCGGGAGGGCGCGTACTCGAGCGCCGAGTCGCGGAGCGCGTGGGGCCGGAATGTCGCGTACCCCGCGGGCTTCGACGCGACGGAACTCGCGGCGCCCGAGCCGGTCGAGACCCCCGGGAATGTCGACAAGCGCCAGATGCTGGTGTCGGTCGGCCCGCAGCACCCGTCGACCCACGGGGTTTTCCAGATGCGGCTGCTGCTCGACGGCGAGCGCGTGCTCGCGCTGGAGCCCGTGCTCGGGTACCTGCACCGCAACCACGAGAAGATCGGCGAGCGGAACACGTACCTGATGAACATGCCGTACACGGACCGGCTGGACTACCTGACCTCGATGGCGAACAACCTCGCGTATGCGGTGGCGGTCGAGCGGTTGTGCGGCATGAAGGTGCCCGAGCGGGCGGAGTACATCCGGGTGATCATGGCGGAGCTGACCAGGGTCATGAGCCACCTGATGGCGATCGGGTTCCTCCTCAACGAGATGGGGGCGATGTGGACGCCGGCCATGTACGCGCTGGAGGAGCGGGAGCTCATCCTGGACCTTTTCGAAATGGCCTCGGGGTCGCGGATGATGTGCAACTACATGCGCTTCTCCGGCGTCGTGGCCGACCTCCCCGGGGAGTTCATGCCTCTGGCCACCCGGCTCATCAACGAGCGGCTCCCGCGGACCGCGGACCAGGTGGACCGGTTCCTCACGGGCAGCGAGATCGTGCGCGCCCGGTGCCAGGGCGTGGGGGTCCTGTCCCGCGAGCGCGCGATCAATGCCAGCGCCTCGGGGCCCGTCCTGCGCGCCTCGGGGGTCTCCTATGACGTCCGCCGGGCGGCGCCGTATTCCATCTACGACCGGTTCCAGTTCGACGTCCCGACCTTCCCGGGCGGGGACGTCTACGACCGGTACCGCCAGCGGCTGGCCGAGATCCGCGAGTCGCTGCGGATCCTCCAGCAGGCGGTCAAGGGCCTGCCGGCCGCGGGGCCGGTCATCGACAAGAAGCAGTACCTGGTCCGGCCGCCGGAGGGCGAGATCTACAGCGCCTGCGAGAATCCCAAGGGCGAGCTCGGCTTCTACCTGGTCTCGGACGGGGGCATGTCCCCGTACCGGTACCACGTGCGCTCCCCCAGCTACATCAACCTGACCGCGCTCGAGTCCATGTGCCGCGGCCACCTGATCGCGGACGCCGTTCTCATCCTCGGCTCCATCGACATCGTGATGGGGGAGGTGGACCGGTGAAGTTCCTGGGCTACCACGTCGCCAAGGGGATGCTGGTCACGATCTCGCGCTTCGCCAACACCTACGTCCAGGGTGTCCGGCGGACGCTCCGTATGGCGCCCGGAAGCGGCGGCCCGGGGTCGCAGGGCATATTCACGGTCCAGTACCCGGAGCAGCGGCTGCCGGTGCCGGAGCGGTTCCGGGTCCTGCCCGTCCTGATCCGCGAGGAGGCCACCGGCAAGATCCGCTGCACGGCCTGCGGGATCTGCACCAAGGTCTGCCCGACGCAGTGCATCTGGATCGTGCAGGCGAAGGGCGAGGACGGCAAGACGAAGAACGCCCCCGAGTCCTTTTGCATCGAGCCGAACGTTTGCATGAACTGCGGCCTCTGCGCCGAGTACTGCCCGTTCAACGCCATCAAGATGGACGTCAAGTTCGAGCTCGCCGAGTACCGGCGCCAGGAGGTCCTGCGGCTCGAAGACCTCCTCGTGTCCAGCGAGTACTACGACCGGACGCACCCCCAGGCGACGGCCGAGGCGGCGGCCGCGGCCGCGGCGAAGGCGGCGGCGAAGGCGGCGGCCGCGGCGGCGCCGACGCCGGCAACGCCGGCGCCCGGAGGTACCCATGCTGCCGGCTGATCCGCGCGCCGTCATCGCGATCGCGGCCGTGCTGGCGGTGCTGGCCATGGCCGTGCCCCTGGTGTTCGCGAAGCTCGTGTCCCCGCGCAACCCGGGCCGGGAGAAGCAGCGGCCGTACGAGTGCGGCGTGGTCGAGGCGGGGGATTCGTGGAAGCAGGTCCGGATCCAGTACTACATGTACGCCCTGGTCTTCCTCGTGTTCGACGTGGAAGTCCTGTTCCTGTATCCCTGGGCGGTGGCGTTCAAGGAGGCGGGGCTCATCGGGCTCGCCGAGATGTTCGTGTTCATCGGGCTGCTCGTGGTGGCCTGGGCCTACGCGCTCAAGCACCGCGCCCTGGAATGGGAGTAGGCGGCCATGGGTGAGACCCTGTTCCTCGACCTCAAGGACTTCGCCCTCGCGGTGGCGGCGGCGCTCCTGCCCGGCGGGCTCCTCGCCTCGGTGTCCGCCCTGATCTCGGCGGGCGCGGTCCTCGTGGTCGCGCCGGTCACGATGATGTTCCTGACCTGGGTCGAACGGAAGGGCGTGGGACGGTTCCAGGACCGGTACGGCCCCAACCGCGTCGGCCCGTTCGGGGTCCTCCAGCCGATCGCCGACGGGATCAAGATGATCCTCAAGGAGGACATCATCCCGGACGGGAGCGACCGGCTCCTGCACAACATCATGCCCGTCCTCGCCGCGGCGCCCGTGTTCCTGCTCTTCCTGGTCCTCCCGTTCGGGCGCGGCATGGTGGCCGCCGACCTGAACGTCGGGGTCCTGTTCTTCCTCTGCATCTCCTCGATGCAGTCGCCCATGATCATCTCGGCGGGTCTGGGGGCGCGGAGCAAGTACTCGGTCCTGGGCAGCATGCGCGCGGTCGTGCAGGTGCTTTCCTACGAGATCCCGATGGTGATCGTCATCGTGGCCGTCGTCATGACGGCGGGCTCCATGTCCACCTCCGAAATCGTGGCCGCGCAGGTCCGGGACGGCTGGTTCGTGCTGACGCCGTGGGGGGCCTTCGGGTTCATCGTCTTCCTGATCGCGGCGACGGCGGAGGCGAACCGCTCGCCGTTCGACATGTCCGAAGCCGAGTCCGAGCTGGTCGCCGGCTTCCACACCGAGTACTCGGGGTTCAAGTTCGCGCTCTTCCAGATGGCCGAGTTCCTCAGCGCCTTCGCGTCGGCCGGCCTGGCGGCCACCCTCTTCCTCGGCGGCTGGCAGGGCCCCGGCTTCCTGCCGTCCTGGGCCTGGTTCGGGGCCAAGGCCCTGGGCGTGTACTTCGTCCTGGTCTGGTTCCGGGCCACGCTGCCCCGGTTCCGCATCGACCAGCTCCTGGCGCTGGCGTGGAAGTTCCTGTTCCCCCTGAGCCTGCTCGTGGTCGTGGCGGCCGCCGCGTGGTACTTCATGCCGCTCCTCCCCGCGCTCGTGACCAACCTCGTCCTGCTCGTGGGTGGCTACGGGTTGTTGTCCTCCTGGATTCTTTCGGAGTTCATCCGCATGAACGCGCCGAGGGCGGTTCCCGATGCCCGCTGACATCGCGTTCGCCATGCTGGGCGTCATGACAATCGGCGGCGCGCTCGTCGCCGTGGGGGCGGGCAACCTCTACCGGGCCGTGCTGGGGCTCATGCTCTGCCTGGTCGGAATGGCGGGCCTGTTCCTCCTCCAGCGCGCGGACTTCCTCGCGGTGGCGCAGGTCCTGATCTACGTCGGCGGCGTGGCCGTCCTGATCGTGTTCGCCGTCATCCTGACCGAGCGCGAGGGCGAGCCGCTCGCGGCCGCGGTCAATCCCCGCATGGTGCCCGCGGCCCTGATCCTGGGCGCCGGACTTACCGCCGTCCTCGTCTCCGTCCTGTGGCGGTCCACCCCGGCGGAATCCCCGGTGGCGGACGTCACCGCGCGGACATTGGCGGAGGCGCTCCTCAACCGCTACCTGGTCCCCTTCGAGGCCGTGTCCCTGCTGCTCCTCGCGGCGCTGGTGGGCGCGCTTCTGATCGCGAAGGAGAAGGAGTCATGATGGACGTCCGGTCGTTCGCCGTCATCGCTACGGTCGTGTTCGGCATCGGCGTCTACGGCGCGCTGGCGCGGCGGCACGCGATCGCGGTCATCATCGCGATCGAGCTCATGCTGAACGCGGCCGTGCTCAACTTCGTAAGTTTCTCGCGGCTCGCCGCCCCCGGGTCGGCCGTGTCGGGCCAGGTCTTCGCCGTCTTCATCATCACCGTCGCCGCGGCCGAGGCCATCGTCGCGCTCGCGCTCGTGCTCGCGCTCCACCGGGCGCTGAAGACCGCCCGGCTCGACCGGTTCAACATGCTCAAATGGTAGCCCCCGAGACCGCTCCCGCCTCCATGTTCCCGGGCATCCTGGCCCTGGTCCCGGCGCTGCCGTTCCTCGCGTTCGTCGTGATCGGGCTGGTGACGCGCCCCTGGCGGTGGCTGTCCGCGGGCGTCGCGATCGCGGCCATCTCCGTCGCCTTCCTCCTCTCCCTCGGCGCGCTGTCCTTCCTCCTCACGGCCGGGGCCGAGACGCCCCGGGTCGTGGAGTTGACGTGGCTGACGACCTCGACGCTCAACGCGCACATCGGCCTCAGGCTGGACGCGCTCTCAGGCATCATGCTCGTGGTCGTTACCACCGTGGCCCTGATGGTCCAGATCTACTCGCTCGGGTACATGTCCGAAGAGCCGAGCCTGTCGCGGTACTACGCCTACCTGTCGCTCTTCTGCGCCTCCATGCTGGGCCTCGTCCTGGCCACGAACTTCCTCCAGTTGTACGTCTGCTGGGAGCTGGTCGGCGTGTGCTCCTACCTCCTGATCGGGTTCTGGTACGACCGGCACGCGCCGGCGTTCGCGGCCAAGAAGGCCTTCGTGACGACCCGGTTCGGCGACCTCGGCTTCCTGATCGGCCTCATCATGATCTGCACCGCCGCGGGCTCCTTCGACTTCGTCGAGATCCAGGCCAAGGTGGCGGCGGGCACGTGGACCGCGGGATGGCTGGGGACGGTCGCCGTGCTCCTGTTCTGCGGCGCGGCCGGGAAGAGCGCGCAGGTGCCCCTGCACGTGTGGCTGCCGGACGCGATGGAGGGCCCCACCCCCGTCTCGGCGCTGATCCACGCCGCGACCATGGTCGCGGCCGGGGTCTACATGGTGGCGCGGCTGTTCTTCCTCTTCTCCGCCTCGCCGGACGCGATGCAGGTCGTCGCCGTGATCGGGGGCGTGACCGCGATCTTCGCGGCCCTGATCGCGCTCGTGCAGGACGACATCAAGCGGGTCCTCGCCTACTCGACCATCAGCCAGCTTGGCTACATGATGCTCGCGCTGGGCGTCGGGGGAATGGCGGCGGGCATGTTCCACCTGTTCACGCACGCCTTCTTCAAGGCCCTCCTGTTCCTCGGGGCGGGGTCCGTGATCCACGCCACGCACACGAACAACATGTGGGAGATGGGCGGGCTGCGGAAGAAGATGCCGTGGACGTTCTGGACCTTCGTCGCCGGATCGCTGGCGCTGGCCGGCGTGGCGCCGTTCGCCGGGTTCTTCAGCAAGGACGCGATCCTGCACCTCGTGATGGGGAAGAACCTGTTCCTGTTCGCCCTGGCGGTGCTGGGCTCGCTCTGCACGGCGTTCTACATGACCCGGGTCATCTGCGTCACGTTCCTGGGCGAGGCCCGCGCCGCCTCCGGTCACGCGCACGAGTCCCCGTGGGTGATGCGGGTCCCGCTCGTGATCCTCGCGGTCCTGTCCGTCGTGGCCGGGTTCTGGCACGCCGGCTTCGAGAGACTCGTCCAGGGCGGCGAGGCGGAGGCCGAGGGGCTGAATCTCGGGTTCGCGGCCGTGACCCAGATGGTGCCGCTGGCCGGCATCCTGGCGGGGGTCATGCTCTACGTGCTGAAGAGTCCCGATCCCGACGCGCTCGCCGTGCGGTTCGCGCCCCTGTACACGCTCCTCAAGCGGCGCTTCTACGTGGATGAGCTCTACGACTGGATCATTGACCGCATCGTGCTCCGGTGCTCGGCCGGCCTGGCCTGGTTCGACCGGCACGTCGTGGACGGGGCGGTCAACGGGGTCGCCTGGCTGACGCAGCAGACGGGGACCCAGCTCCGGTACGTTCAGACCGGCCGGGTCCAGCACTACGCCCTGGCCGTGTTCGGCGGCGCCGCGATCCTGCTCGCGATCGCGCACGTCGCGGGGGCGTTCTGACCGTGGCCGCCGTGTCGTTCACCGTGATCGGGCTCGTGCTGGCGGCGCTGGCCGGCTTCTTCGGCTACCAGGCGGCCACCGCGACCCCGTTCTGGCTCACCGACGTCATGGTGCTGCCGCTGGCGGGCGGACTGATCATCATGGCGCTTCAGGACAAATACGCGCGGATGACGAAGTGGATCGCGGCCGCGTTCTCGCTGCCCGCGATGCTCATGTGCATCGGGCTGGCCCTGGCCTTCCGCATCGACGGAGCCGGGGGCTACCAGTTCGCCGAGCACGCGAGCTGGACGCCCGCCCTCGGCATCAGCTACTCGCTGGCCGTCGACGGGATCGGCACGGCCATGTTCCTGCTCACGGGGGTGATCATCTTCGCCGGGTGCCTGGCGTCCTGGAGCGTCGAGCACCGGGTGCGCGAGTTCTACGCGCTCCTGCTCCTCCTGACTTCCGGCGTCTTCGGCGTGTTCGCCGCGCGCGACCTGTTCCTCTTCTTCCTGTTCTACGAGGTCGCCGTGCTGCCCATGTACCTCCTGATCGGGATCTGGGGGACCGGGCCCAAGGAGTACTCGGCCATGAAGCTCACGCTCTACCTGCTCCTGGGGAGCGCCTTCATGCTGGTCGGGTTCCTCGCCCTCTACTTCGCCTCGGGCGTCACCCCGCTCACGTTCGACATGGACACGATGCTCAAGACGGCCTACTCGCCCGGGTTCCAGAAGCTCTTCTTCCCGTTCCTCTTCCTCGGGTTCGGGATCCTGGCCGGGTTCTGGCCCCTGCACACGTGGTCGCCGGACGGCCACGCCTCCGCCCCGACCGCGGTGTCCATGCTCCACGCGGGCGTGCTCATGAAGCTGGGCGCCTTCGGGATCATCCGGGTGGCCGTCGAGCTGCTGCCCATCGGGGCGCACGCGTGGCTGCCCTACTTCGCCGTCTTCACGATCGTGAACATCACCTACGGCGCCCTGGTCGCGATGTCGCAGACGGACCTCAAGTACGTGATCGCCTACTCGTCGGTGTCGCACATGGGGATCGTCGTGCTGGGCATCTGCACCCTCACGGACGCCGGGCTGAACGGGGCCGTGTTCCAGATGTTCTCGCACGGCATCATGACGGGGCTGTTCTTCGCGCTCGTCGGATTCACGTACGGCCGGACGCACACGCGGATCATCGCCGACTTCGGGGGGCTGGGGAAGCGCATGCCGGTGCTGGCGACCTTCTTCACCATCGGCGGGCTCGCGTCGCTCGGGCTGCCCGGGCTCTCGGGGTTCGTCGCCGAGTTCATGGTGTTCCTGGGCGCCTGGCGGTTCAACCCCGTTCTCGCGGTCATCGCCGCGGCCGGCATCGTGTTCACGGCCGCGTACGTCCTCCGGGTCCTCCAGCGCTGCTTCTGGGGCCCGCTCAACCCGCACTTCGCGGACATCACGGACGCGAACCGCGTCGAGATTCTCTGCCTGACCATCCTCGCGGCGTGCCTGATCCTGTTCGGCATGTACCCGCGGCCGCTCGTGAGCCTGATCAACTCGGGCGTCGTCGGCGTCCTCGCCCGCGTGGGCGGGGGGGGATGAGGCCCCGATGAACGGATTCATGCAGGCCGTCGATTGGAGCGTCTTCCGGGACGAGGGGATCCTCCTCGCCGCGCTGGGCGTCATGCTGGCGGTCGATCTCGTCCGGCCGCGCGGCCGCCCGTCGCCCTCCGGCTGGATCCTGCTGGCGGGGTCGGTTCTCGCCCTGCTCGCCGGGGTGCTGCGGCCCGTCCCCGACGCCTCCCTGTGGGACGGCGCGTATGTCGTGGACGCCCTCGCCCGGTACTTCAAGGCGCTCTTCCTGCTGGCGCTGGCCCTGGCGACCCTGGCGTCGTTCCGGTACATGCAGGCCAAGGCCTGGCGGGGGGAGTTCAACCTCATGCTTGGCGTCTCCACGGTGGGCATGATGCTCCTGGTCGGGGCCGGGGACCTGGTCTCGCTCTTCGTGTCGCTGGAGCTGGTCTCGATCTCCCTGTACGTGGCCGCGTCCCTCGCGCGGGACGAGGTGACGTCCCAGGAGGCGGGGCTCAAGTATCTCCTGGTGGGGGCCTTCTCCACCGCGCTCTTCATCTTCGGGATGTCCTTCGTGTACGCGGGCTGCGGGTCGACGTCGCTCGCAGCCATCCGGGCCGCGATCGGTACCGGACCGGGTCACCCCCTTGCCGTCGCCGGCGTCGTGCTCATGCTCGCCGGGCTCGGGTTCAAGATCGCGGCGGTCCCGTTCCACATGTGGGCCCCCGACGTCTACCAGGGCGGCCCGACCCCGATGGTCGCGTTCGCCTCGGTGGCTTCCAAAGCCGCCGGGTTCGCGATCATGATCCGCCTGCTGGTTGGGACCATGGCCGGCCTCTCGGGCGTGTGGATCCCGCTGCTGTGCGTCATGGCCGTGGCGACGATGACGGTCGGGAGCTTCGCGGCGATCCCCCAGACGAACATCAGGCGCCTGCTGGCGTACTCGTCGATCGCCCAGGCCGGGTACGTCCTGATCGGGATCGTGGCGGGGACGCCGCGGGGCGTGTCCGCGGTCCTGTTCTATCTCCTCGTCTACCTGTTCACCAACCTCGCCGCCTTCATCTCGGTCCTGATCGTGTCGCGCCACGCCGGCAACGACGAGATCGCCAGCTACGCGGGGCTGGCGCAGCGCTCGCCCCTGCTGGCGCTGGCGTTCATGCTGGCCCTGTTGTCGCTGGCGGGGATTCCTCCGCTGGGGGGATTCGTGGGCAAGCTCTACCTGTTCGCCTCGGCCATGGAAGTATCCACACGCCTCCTCTGGCTGGTGGTCGTGGGCGCAACTCTGTCGATCGTCTCGCTGTTCTACTACCTGATGGTCATCCGGCAGATGTATATCGAGGCGCCCCGGGAGCCGGGGGCCATTCCGGTGGGGCCCGCGGCCACGATCGCCCTCCTGTGCTGCATCGCGGGCATGGTCGTGACCGGGATCTGGCCCAACGGCGTGCTGGACCTGACCATCGCCGTCGCCGGCCCGCTGGTCGGTCACTGAGGAGGCCGGCTTGTCACTCTCGCTGCTCCTGGAAGATACTGGGAACAGGCTGATGAAGGTGAACATCGTCGTATTCGGCCGGCTCAAGGACCGGTTCGGGGGGCGCTCGAGCCTCGAGATCACGATGGTGGATCCCGCCAAACTGCGCCAGGCGATCCGCGCCGTCGAGGCCGGGGGCGAGCCCCTCGGCGCCGACGTGGCGGTGGCCGTGAACGGCAGGATCGTGCGCGGCGACGCGGACCTCCAGGACGGGGACGAGGTGCTCCTGCTCCCGCCCGTCAGCGGCGGGTGAGATGGTCGCCCTGTCGGACGCCCCGATCGATGTCGCCGCCGTGCTGGGTTCCGTCCGGGACGACGCCTGCGGGGCGATCGCGAGCTTCACCGGGGTCGTGCGGGGCGACGAGGAGGCCGGCGACCGGGTCGCGGCCCTCGAGTACGAGGCCCATCCGGGGATGGCGGTGGCCGCCATGCGCAAGATCGGGGAAGAGGTGGCCGGCCCGGAGTCCATGCGCTGCGCGATTCACCACCGGACCGGCCGGGTGGCCGTGGGCGAGGTGTCCGTGGTGGTCGCCGTCGCGGCACCCCACCGGGCCGAGGCGCTCGAGGCGTGCCGGATCGCGGTCGACCGGCTGAAAGCGACGGTCCCGATCTGGAAGAAGGTGCTCTTCACGTCCGGGCGGACGGCCTGGGCGGAAGGGACTCCGCTGGCATGAGCGCGACGCGATCCATCACGGCAGCCCCGTTCGGGGCGCGGCTGTACAATAATCCGGAATCATGATGAACGACACAACGGCCAGACCAACCCTCCGGGATCTGCTGAAGAGCGGTGAGTTTCTCTACGGCGCCGAGCTCGTAACGACGCGGGGGGCGGTGCCGCCCGGGTCCAAGGACAAGCTCGTCGCGCTCGGCGAGGGGTTCGCCTCGAACCCCCGGATCTCGTGGATCTCGGTCACGGACAATCCGGGGGGCAGTCCCATGACGCCCGCGGACGTCGTGGGCCGGTACTTCCAGGACCGCAAGGAAGTCGTCATCCACCTCACGTGCAAGGACATGAACCGCAACGGCGTCGAATCCGCGGCCTGGCGGTGCGCGTCGTCGGGGTTCACGAACTTCCTCGCGCTCTCGGGCGACTTCCCGTCCGGGGGCTACCGCGGGGCGGCGGCCGGCACGTTCGACCTGGACTCGGTCACGCTCATCTCCCTCCTGCGCGGGATGGGCGAGGGGCTCAAGGTGCCGGGGCGCAAGGGCGACATCGAGACCCTGCCGCCCACCGGGTTCTTCACCGGATGCGCCGTGTCCCCGTTCAAGGCGCTGGAGTCCGAGCTGGTTCCCCAGTACCTGAAACTGCTGAGAAAGATCGCGGCGGGCGCGGAGTACGTGATTCCCCAGCTCGGCTACGACATGCGCAAGTTCCAGGAGATCATGCTCTTCCTCGCGATGAACAACGTGAAAGTGCCCGTGATCGGGAACGTGTACGTGCTGAACAAGACCGTGGCCGGCATGTTCAACCGGAACCTGTTCCCGGGATGCGTCGTCAGCGACGAGCTGCTGGCGCTGGCCGTCAAGTACGCGGCCGGCCCGGACAAGGGCAAGGCCTTCTTCACCGAGCTCGCCGCCAAGCAGATCGCGGTCTTCAAGGGGCTCGGGTTCGCCGGCGGGTACATCGCCGGGCTCGCGAAGCCGGAGCCGTTCGCCGAGATCGTGGCGCTCGCCGAGAGCTACGGGGCCGACGACTGGAAGGCGTTCGCCAAGGAGATCCAGTTCCCGAAGAAGAACGAGTTCTACCTGTTCGAGAAGGACCCGGCCACCGGGCTGGGTATCCCCGGCCGGCTGGACGCCGGGTACCTGGAACGGACGAAGCGGCGGGCCAGCGGTCCGAACGTGACCCTCGGGTACCGGGGCTCCAGGCTGACCCACAGCGTCCTGTTCACGCGGGAGAAGGGCCTGTTCGGGCCGATGCGGAGCCTGTTCGGGTTCCTCGACAAGCGGAAGGGGCTCATGAAGGGCGTGCACGGGATCGAGCATCTCGGCAAGTTCGTCATGTTCGGCTGCCAGGACTGCGGGGACTGCAGCCTGCCCGACATCGCCTACCTGTGCCCGATGTCCGCGTGCTCCAAGAACGAGCGCAACGGGCCGTGCGGCGGGTCGCACGACGGGACCTGCGAGGTGGGGGAGAAGCAGTGCATCTGGGTGCGCGGGTACGAGCGGCTGCGCCGGTTCGGCGAGGTGGACCAGGTCCTGCGGGCCCCCATCGTCTTCTACAACCCCGCGCTGCTGGGGACGTCGTCGTGGGCCAACACGTATCTCGGCCGCGATCATTCGGCGCCTCCGGCTCCGCCAGCAGCCGAGACGGCGCCGAAGCCTGCATCGGGCTCAACGGCGGGACCGGTGGCGCCGATGCCACATCCCCCGATCGCGCCGGGGAGTGCCCCGAAGTGACGGACGTAATCATGGTTTCGAGCGGTTCGAACCGGTAACGAGGAGGATTTCATGAGCAAGTACGCGACAGCGGGGAAGAAGATTCCGTCGGACATCGAGATCGCCCAGGCGGCGAAGCTGAAGCCGATCACGGAGATCGCGAGGAATCTCGGCGTCACGGAGGACGAGCTCGAACCGTACGGGAAGTACATGGCCAAGATCGACCTCTCGATCCTCGACCGGCTCAAGTCCCGTCCGAACGGCAAGTTCATCACCGTGACGGCCATCTCGCCGACCCCGCTCGGGGAGGGCAAGACGGTCTCCTCCTTCGGGATCGGCCAGGGCCTGGCCAAGATCGGGAAGAAGGTCGTGAACGCGACGCGGGAGCCGTCCAAGGGCCCTACGTTCGGGATCAAGGGCGGGGCCTGCGGCGGCGGCTACTCCCAGATGCTCCCCATGGAGCAGATCAACCTCAACTTCACCGGGGACATCCATGCGGTCGAGACCGCGCACAACCTGTTCAACGCGGCCATGGACGCGAGCATCTGCCACGGGAACCCCCACCGCCTCGATCCGGTGAACATCAACCTGCGCCGGTGCATGGACCTCAACGACCGGGCCCTCCGGAACGTCGTGGTCGCGCTCGGCGGGAAGCTCAACGGGTACCCGCGCGAGACCGGTTTCGACATCACCGTGGCCTCCGAGACGTCGGCCGTCCTCGCGCTGGCCAACGACCTGCAGGATCTCAGAAAGCGGCTGGGGCGCATGATCTGCGGGTTCACGTACGACAGCAAGCCCGTCACGGCCGAGGACCTCAAGGTGGCCGGCGCGATGGCGGTCCTGCTCAAGGACGCGATCAAGCCCAACCTGATCCAGTCCACGGAGAACCACCCCGTGATCTGCCACGGGTTCCCGTTCGCGAACGTCGCGCACGGCAACAACTCCGTGCTGGCCGACCGGATCGCGCTCAAGCTCGCGGACTACGTCGTGACCGAGAGCGGGTTCGGGGCGGACTGCGGGGCCGAGAAACTCTTCGACATCGTGTGCCGGCAGAGCGGGCTCGTCGTGGACTGCGCCGTGATCACGCTTTCCATCCGGGCGCTCAAGATGCACGGCGGGGCCTACGTGTTCCGGCCGGGCCAGAAGTACGACAAGGCGAACGCCGAGAAGATGAACCTGCCGGCGCTCGAGAAGGGGTGCGAGAACCTGCGCGTGCACATCGAGAACGTGCGCCAGTTCGGCATCCCCGTGGTCGTCACGATCAACCTCTTCAGCGCCGACCACGACGAGGAGATCGACTTCGTCCGCAAGTACGCGCTCGACCACGGGGCCGCGTTCGCGGTGCCCCTCGAGGCCTGGGCGCGGGGCGGGGACGGCTGCACGGAGGCCGCGGAGGCCATCGTCAAGGCCTGTGCGATGCCGAACACGTTCCACACGCTCTATCCCGACGACATGACGATCAAGCAGAAGATCGAGACCATCGCCGCCAAGATCTACCGGGCGGAGGGCGTGGACTATTCGCCCCTCGCGGAGAAGAAGATCAAGCTCTTCGAGGAGCTGGGGATGGGGAAGCTGTGCATCAACGTGGCCAAGACCCAGTACTCGCTCACGCACGACCCGAGCCTGCTCGGGGCGCCCCCGGCGCACTACCGCATTCCCGTGCGCGACGTCCGGTGCTCGGCCGGCGCGGGCTTCCTCTATCCCCTCCTGGGGGAGATGAACACGATGCCCGGGCTGCCCGCCAAGGCGGCCTACATGGACGTGGACATCGACGCGAACGGGAAGACCGTCGGGCTGTTCTAGCAGGGGACGTACGTCCCCGCTCACCCCATGAGGGAGGGGACCGCGGAGGCCGGCAGCACGGCGATCGTGTTCGTTCCGAATCGCACCTTCGTCGGCCGGCGGACATCCTGGGCGACAACCGCCAGAACGGATCCCGGGTAGGCGCGGGCGAAGGACAGCATGCCGCCGGGGTTGAACTCGTGAGCCGACCATTTGCATTCGATGGCGATGGGCGGCCTGCCGTGACGCGGAACCACGAAATCGACTTCGTTTCCGTGCTTGTCGCGCCAATACGATACTTGGCGACTCTGGATGACGGCATGGATTTCGTTCAGCACCATGTGTTCCCACAGGATGCCCCGGTTCGCCGGCGTCACATGGCTCCATCCGTTGAAGTAGCTGACGAAGCCGGTGTCGAAGGAATACACCCTGGGGGCGGCGACGATTTCGATGGCCCGGCGCGAGTTGAACGGCCGCAGGACGTGCGCAACGTGCATGCCTTCGAGGATGGCGAGGTAATTCGTAATGGTCATGCGGTTCACCTCGCAGGGCCGTGAGAACGTGGTCGCCTCGAAGATGGAGCCGCTCTGGTGCATGAGGAGCTCGACGAACTTCGCGAAGGGGCTCTTCTGCTGTATGCGGAACAGCTCTTCGACATCCCTCGCCCAGTAATCGTCCATCCACTCCCTGAAGAAGTCCTCGCGCAGCCTTGTTTGCAGGAAGAGCGGAGGAAGTCCTCCGAAGATCAGGCGATGCGACAAAGTCCGGTGTCCGAAATCTCGCATATCCCGAAGGGTGATGGGGGTAAGCCGGATCGAGATCTTCCGTCCGGTGAGGGTGTCGCGGAACTTCCGGGAGGCTCCCAGTGTCGAGGAGCCTGTCGCAAGGATCTTGATCGCGGGATAGTGGTCTGCCGCGATCTTCAGCAGTTGAGACGGATTAGCGAGCTTCTGGATCTCGTCCAGCACGATGCGTGCCCGGCCGATGCCCGCGAGGAACCGCGTTGGGTCTTCCAGTCTCGACCGGATCTCCGGTAGCTCGCAGTCGTAGTAGCGGATGCCGGGGACGCTTCTCGACAGGTACGTCTTGCCGGCCCGACGGACTCCCGAGAGCCAGATCACCGTCCTGTCGCGCCACGCGGCCTCGATGAGGCTCAGCCAGTACCTGCGGATCGCCATGGACGTATTGTAGCAGAGATGTACCAAACGCTAAAGTGTTAGCGTTTCGTACACCCATGGCGCACCGCGCCCGGCCTGCCCGCCAAGGCGGCCTACATGGACGTGGACATCGACGCGAACGGGAAGACCGTCGGGCTGTTCTAGAACAACAAGGTCCGCAGCGAAACGGGGGGAGCGGCCATCCGCTCCCCCCGTCGTTTTATAGGTATATCCCTTCTGGTAATACCCTTGACCACACTTGCCGAGGTCAATACTCTGGTTGTATGACTCGGTTGAAGTCTTCTGGCTCTCGATGCGCAGGACGCGGAAACGGGCACGCAGCGCCTTCGGAAGGTAATGCTACCGTCGTCTACACCATCGGATACGAGGGTCGCGGCATCCGCGATTTCATCGAACAGTTGAAGGCCAAAGACGTCGAAGTACTTCTCGACGTCCGCGACAATCCGAATAGCCGGAACCGGGATTTCTGCAAGTCCCGGCTGGAACGGACCCTTGGCCGGCAGGGGATACGGTATGAGCATAAGAAGGGCCTGGGGAATCCGAAGCCGATCAGGGACGCCTACAAACTCACAGGCAACAAGGAGAGGTTCGTCCGTGCCTTCAGCGCGTTCCTGAGCACGCGTAAAGACGATCTCAACGATCTCCATGTGGATGTCATCACTTCAGTGTGCTGCGTCATGTGCGTGGAGCGGGATCCGGAGACGTGCCACAGGTCGCTGGTGGGCGAGCGCCTGCGGAGTCTTAACGGCCATGCCGTCGCCGTGGTTCATATAGAGTAACTGCGGTGCAGTTGAGGACGCCGGGGACGGTCTTTGCATCATCATTGGATCCTCCTCGAATTCAATGATCCAAAGACTGTCCCCGCTCCCTGGCCCGATAACGATCCGCTGTACGTTCGGCCGAATAGAACAGCGCAGAAAGGGTTCGGCAACAGAGACCAGGGGGTATCATGTAGAGACAATCGGCACCCAGTGCCGGAGCCACTCGAAAGGGGTGTCCTCGCAGAGATGGACCAAGCCACGCAGAACCGCATCGTTTCGTTTGTATGGGGCATCGCTGATGATGTCCTGCGGGACCTCTTCAAGCGCGGCAAGTACCCCGACGTCATCCTGCCAATGTGCGTGTTGCGGCGCTTCGACGCGGTCCTGGAGCGGACCAAGGACGCCGTCCTCAAGGCCAAGGCCATGCTGGACAAGGCGAAGATCACGGAGCAACACGCGGCCCTTTGCGATGCCGCCAAGCAGTCTTTCTACAACACGTCGAAGTTCACCTTGCGGGACCTCAGGTCTCGCGGAAGCCAACAGCAACTCCGGGCGGACTTCGAGGATTACCTGAACGGCTTCTCGCCCAACGTCCAGGACATCCTGGAGAACTTCAAGTTCAGGAATCAGCTTCAGACGCTCTCCAAGGCCGATGCCCTCGGCACCCTGATCAACAAGTTCATGGACCCTGAGATTGACCTGAGTCCGACGGCCATCGACAACCACGCGATGGGCACAATCTTCGAGGAACTGGTCAGGCGCTTCAACGAGGAGAATAACGAGGAAGCCGGCGAGCACTGGACGCCCCGCGACGCCGTGCGCCTGATGGCGAACCTGGTCTTCATGCCCGTTGCCGGCCAGTTCAAGTCCGGTTCCTACCTGCTCTACGACTGCGCATGCGGAACGGGCGGCATGCTCACAGTCGCTGAGGAGACTCTCCAGGAGATCGCCACCAAGCGGAAGCTCAAGATCAGGACCCATCTCTACGGGCAGGAGATCAACCCCGAAACATACGCCGTCTGCAAGGCGGACATGTTGCTCAAGGGGGAGGGCGACAACGCGAACCATATCGTCGGGGGAGCCGAATGGTCCACGCTCTCGCACGACGCGTATCCGGCCCGGGAGTTCGACTTCATGCTGTCGAATCCCCCCTACGGTAAGAGCTGGAAGAAGGACCTGGAGACCATGGGCGGGAAGGATGACATGCGCGACCCTCGCTTCACGGTCATGCACAAGGACAAGGAACTGTCGCTGGTAACCCGCACCAGCGACGGACAGATGCTCTTCCTCGCCAACATGGCCGCGAAGATGAACAGCAAATCGGCGCTGGGCAGCCGAATCGCCGAGGTTCACAATGGTTCATCGCTCTTCACCGGTGATGCCGGCCAGGGTGAGAGCAACATTCGACGGTGGCTGATCGAGAACGACTGGCTCGAGGCCATCGTTGCACTGCCGCTCAACCTCTTCTACAACACCGGCATCGCCACCTACGTCTGGGTGCTGTCCAACAGGAAGCCCGCGCACCGCAAGGGCCGTGTTCAGCTCATCGACGCGAGCCAGTGGTTCAAGCCACTGCGCAAGAACCTCGGCAAAAAGAACTGCGAGCTCTCGCCTGAGGACATTGAGCGCATCAGCCGCACCTTCCTCGAGTTCAAGGAGACCCCGGAGTCCAAGATTTTCCCCAACGCCGCCTTTGGCTACTGGAAGGTCGCGGTCGAGCGACCGCTCCGTCTGCACAGCCAGCTTACGCTCAAGGTCATCGAGACGCTACGCTTCAACTCGGGCGACGAGGACATTCGCGCCTCGCTCTACGAGGAGTTTGGCGACAACCTCCTCACCAAGTTCGCCAAGATATCATCCAAGCTGGAGAAGCTTCTGGCTGTCTGGGGCAATGACGAGGACGAAGGTGACGACGAGGAAGGCGGTGGTACGAAGAAGGGCCTGTCCGAAAAGAAGCGCAAGAAGCTCCTGGATCCCAAGACCTGGGAGCGGGACGGGCGCCTGGTTGAAGTGGCCACGAAGCTGCGGGCGGCGCTGGGCGACACGCTCTTCGAGGACCACAACCTCTTCCGCGACCGCGTGGACGGCGCGCTCGAGAAGGCCGACATCAGGCTCGCGGCCGCCGACTTGAAGCAGATCCTCAGGGCCGTGAGCTGGCGCGTCGAGACCGCTGCGCCAGTCATCGCCACGGTGTACAAGCCCGGCAAGGCGAAAGCCGACCCGCTTCGCGGCCTCTTCGAGGCGACCGTGGACGGCAAGCCCGCGGTCGTCGAGTACGAGCCCGACTCCGACCTGCGCGACACAGAGCAGGTGCCCCTCCTCGAGGACGGGGGCATCGAGGCCTTCATCCGCCGCGAGGTGCTGCCCTACACGCCCGATGCGTGGATCAAGGAAGACGCTACCAGGATCGGCTACGAGGTGAGCTTCACGCGGCACTTCTACAAGCCTCAGCCGCTGCGCACGCTGGAGGAGATCAGCGCCGACATCCTCGTCATCGAGAAGGAAGCCGAGGGTCTGCTGGATGGCCTGCTGAAGGCTGGTGGCAAGTGAAAGCCACCGAAGCCAAACTGCTGAGTTTCCTCCAGTACGCTAATCCTACGAGCGCGACATGGGCGACGGAGGTGAGGCGTGATCGCTGACCTCAAGCCGTACGCAGAATACATGGAGTCGGGGCTGCCGTGGCTCGGACAAGTGCCGGAGCATTGGGAGATGCGACCCGCGTTTGGTGCCTATGTGCCGAACCACGAGCGCAACCAAGGCATGAAAGAGAAGACCGTTCTTTCGCTCAGCTTCGGGCGCATTGTCATCAAGTCGGCGGATAAGCTGCATGGCCTTGTCCCCGAGTCATTCGAGACCTACCAAGTCGTCAATCCGGGCGACATTGTCCTTCGGACTACGGATCTCCAGAACGATCACAGGAGCTTGCGTGTGGGGATGGTGCGAGACCGCGGAATCATCACCTCTGCCTACCTAGCTTTGCGAGCGAATGCAGGAGTTGGACCGGACTTCGGATTCCAGTTCCTCAATGTCTGGGACACCAGCAAGGCCATTTATGGCTACGGGTCCGGCCTACGCCAGAACCTGGACTTCTCGCACTTCAAGAGAATGCCTGTCGCAGTCCCCCCGCCTGCTGAGCAGGCGGCGATTGTGCGGTTTCTGGACTGGGCAAACGGGCGGCTGGAGCGTGCAATCCAGGCGAAACGGAAGGTGATCGCGCTTCTCAACGAGCAGAAGCAGGCTATCATCCACCGGGCCGTCACCCGCGGCCTCGACCCTTCCGTTCCCCTCAAACCCTTCGGCATCCCCTGGCTTGGGGAGGTCCCAGCGCGTTGGGAGGTGCGGCCCTTGAAGGCCGTGTGTGAGATACAGTCGGGCATCACTCTCGGAAAGGACTACTCCGGACAACCTACTCAAGAGTATCCATATCTCCGGGTCGCAAACGTTCAGGCTGGTCACGCCCATCTCGCAGTTGTCAAGACCATTCGCGTCACGAAGGCGGAGGCCCTACGCTGCACGCTGCATGCCGGCGATGTCCTAATGACCGAAGGCGGCGATCCTGATAAGCTTGGGCGTGGCTGCGTATGGAATGCCCAAGTCGCTCCTTGCTTACATCAAAATCACGTCTTTGCCGTTCGCCCCGATCAGTCGAAGCTTCTTCCGGATTACCTCTCCGCACTTATGGGGACGCGATACGCCAGGGCCTATTTCGAATCTACGGCCAAGCAGACCACTAATCTCGCGGCAACCAACAGGACGAAGATCGGACAGTTCCAGGTGCTGCTGCCGACGGTCGATGAGCAACAGAGAATACTTTCAGCCCTCAGTTACGAGACCGGCCCCGTGATTGCCGCCATCTCCCGCCTCGAACGCGAGATCGAACTCCTTCGCGAATACCGAATCCGTCTCGTCGCCGATGTCGTGACCGGCAAGCTCGATGTGAGAGAGGCGGCGTCGCGGTTGCCCGTCGAGGCGCCGCCTGACTCGGTCGAGGACGACACTGCCCAGAACGACGATCTTGAGGACGCTGGCGAGGAGGCCGCCGCATGACCACTGACACCAGCGAGAAGGGCCTCGAGACGCTGATCATGCGCCAGATGACTGGTGAAGATGGTCTCGCAGTGTCGTCGGGATTCACGGTAGCCGAGCCCTCGCCTCCCTACGGTGGCACCGGCTATCGGGCCGGCTCTGCGAAGGACTACGACCGGGCTCAGGCTGTGGACGTGGCGCAGTTGTTCGCATTCCTCAGGTCCAGCCAGCCCGACGCGTTCAAGAAGCTCGCCATGGCCAACGAGCAAGATCCCCAGGACATCAATCGCCTCAAGTACCTCTCCCGCCTGTCGAGTGAGATCGGGAAACGCGGGGTCATCGACGTGTTGCGGAAGGGGGTGGAGCACGGCCCGGTGCACTTCGAGCTCTTCTATGGCACTCCTTCCCCCGGAAACGCCAAGTCCATGGAGTTGTTCGCCAAGAATCGTTTCTCGGTCACCCGGCAACTGGCTTTCAGTCTGGATGAAACTCGGCGGGCCCTGGACCTCTGCCTCTTCATCAACGGTCTGCCCATTGCGACCTTCGAGTTGAAGAACAGCCTGACCAAACAGACGGTTGAGGATGCCGTCGAGCAATACCGGCGCGACCGTGATCCACGCGAGCGGCTCTTCGGCTTCGGCCGTTGCGTTGTGCATTTGGCCGTCGACGATGTCGAGGTCCGGATGTGCACGGAACTCAAGGGCAAGCCATCCTGGTTCCTACCCTTCAACAAGGGCTGGAACGACGGGGCCGGGAACCCGCCCAACCCCAACGGCCTCAAGACCGATTACCTCTGGAAGGTGCTCCTCACTCCCGCAGGGCTGACGGACATCCTGGAGAAGTACGCCCAGATCGTCGAGATCGAAGACCAGAAGACGGGCAGGAAGAAGCGCGTCCAGGTATTCCCGCGCTATCACCAGCTATCCGTCGTGCGACAGGCTCTCGCCCATGTGGCGGAGCACGGAGTGGGGAAGAGGTACCTGATCCAGCATTCGGCCGGGAGCGGCAAGTCCAACTCCATCGCCTGGCTGGCTCACCAGCTCATCGGCATGAAGCGCGCGGGGAAGGAGATCTTTGACTCGGTGGTCGTGGTCACCGACCGCCGCATTCTGGACGCCCAGATTCAGAAGACCATCAAGCAGTACATGCAGGTCAGCGCCACCGTCGGCCATGCGGAGCATTCGGGCGATCTCCGCAGTTTCATCGAGGAAGGCAAGAAGATCATCATCTCCACGGTCCAGAAGTTCCCGTTCATCCTCGACGAGATCCACAGGGACGGCCAGGATCGGACCTTCGCCATCATCATCGATGAGGCCCACTCCAGCCAGGGCGGGAAGACTTCCTCGGCCGTGAGCGCGGCCCTGGCCGATGAGGGCGATCCCGAGGACAAGGTCAACGATGAACTCGAGAAACGCATCGCCGCCCGGAAGATGCTCACCAACGCCAGCTACTTTGCGTTCACGGCGACGCCCAAGCACAAGACTCTCGAGATGTTCGGCGAGCCCCTGCCGCCAGACGCCGAAGGCAAGGTGAAACACAAGCCGTTTCACAGCTACACCATGAAGCAAGCCATCAAGGAGGGCTTCATCCTCGACGTGCTCGAGAGCTATACCCCGGTGGAGAGCTACTACAAGCTCGTGAAGACGATCGAGGGGGATCCCGAGTATGACACCAGGAAGGCGCAGAAGAAGCTGCGCCGATACGTCGAGAGCCATGACTACGCCATCCGGCTCAAGGCCGAGATCATGGTGGACCACTTCCACGAGCAGGTCATGGCCCTGAACAAGATCGGCGGACAAGCGAGGGCCATGATCGTCTGTTCCGGGATCGAGCGGGCCGTCCAGTACTTCCATGCCTTCAAGGAGTACCTGGCGGAACGAAAGAGTCCGTACAGGGCCATCGTCGCGTTCTCCGACGAGCATGAGTACAAGGGGATGAAGGTCAGCGAGTCCTCCTTGAACGGCTTCTCGAGCGGGGACATCGCGGACAAGATCCAGCAGGATCCCTATCGGTTCCTGATTTGCGCGGACAAGTTCCAGACCGGCTACGACGAGCCGCTACTCCACACGATGTACGTGGACAAGATCCTCTCCGGCGTGAAGGCCGTCCAGACCCTCTCGCGCCTGAACCGCGCGCATCCGCAGAAGCACGACGTATTCGTCCTGGATTTCATGAACAGGGCGGACACCATCATCGAGGCGTTTGCCGACTACTACCGCACGACCGTCCTGAGCGAAGAGACGGACCCCAACAAACTGCACGACCTGAAGGCCGCCCTGGACGGTGCGCAGGTCTACACAGCCGAACAAGTGGAAGCCCTCGTATCCCTCTACCTGACCGGCGCGGATCGCGACAAGCTCGATCCGATCCTGGATGCCTGCGTCGCGATCTACAGGGAGAAACTCGACGAGACCGGGCAGGTCGAGTTCAAGGGCAAGGCCAAGGCGTTCACCCGCACCTACAACTTCCTCGCCTCGGTCCTGCCGTACGCGAATCGGGACTGGGAGAAGCTTTCCATCTTCCTGACCTTCCTGGTCCCGAAGCTCCCTGCACCCAAGGAAGAGGACCTCGCCAGGGGCATCCTCGAAGCCATCGACATGGACAGCTACCGGGCCGAGAAGAAGGCCACGCTGAAGATCAGCTTGCCGGATGCCGACGCCGAGATTGACCCCGTGCCGACCAGCGGTCTGACCCGAAAGATAGAACCCGAGCTGGACCGGCTCAGCAACATCCTGAAGACCTTCAACGACCAGTTCGGGACGCTGTTCACCGACTCCGACCGGGTGGCCAAGCGCATCAAGGACGAGATCGCTCCGATGGTGGCCGCCGACCAGGGCTACCAGAACGCCCGCGCCAACACGCCCAACGCGGCCCGGATCGAGCTCGACCGTGCCCTGGGCCGCGTGATGCTCGGCCTGCTCAAGGACGACACCGAGGTCTACAAGCAGTTCTCCGAGAACGAGTCCTTCAAGCGCTTCGTCACGGACATGGTCTACGATCTGACCTCGGAGGCCGGCCCAGCTACTCCAGCGCCCCAGTAGCTTCCGACATGTCTTCAAGGGTGGGGGACCGGTAGGGCTTGTGGCGGCCCCTGCCGCCTATCTTGGCCCTCATGCTCGCCGACGGGCTTGCGGGCTTTCGTCGTGCCCACACCATGGCAAAGTGATCGTAGGCGGTCCTCGCATCGCGTGAGTTCGTGCTAGATTGGACTGCGGATCAATGGAATCGTCAAGGCAGATGGGCGCGGTCGCCTAAGGAGACGTTCCGGTGGCAACCCTTGAGTTCACGCTTTTCAGAGTGCAGGTCTTCCCGAGCAGCCAGACGAAGCTGTGGCCGGGCGATATTGGGCCTAGAGACGTGCTCAAGATGAAGCTCGCGGCCCTTCCCACTATAGAGTCCTCTAACGGGGCTACACGGCCCCCGGGGCGAAAGACTGAGTTCGGACTCGAGACCAATCACTGAGGGGGAGGGCTGAATGACTGGGATCGATTTCGAGAAGTACGACAAGCTGGATGACAGAGCCATTCTTCAGGAAGCCGACCGCTATCGCGGCTTCTCGGATTCAGAAGTGCACGGGGCGCTGCGCGAGATCCTCATCGCGTACCTGAACGCCCGGTCCACGGAGCGCCTGGTGCGTCTGACGGTGTGGATTCGGAACCTGACCTTGGCCATTGTCGGGCTTACGGTTGTCAGCGTTGTTCTGTTCTGTGTTCAGTGGGCATGCACACGGGGCAAGTAGCGGAGGAGGGGGCGTAGTGACATTGGCGCAATGCCCAGAACTAGGAAGAACGACACTCTTTCATCCATGCGCTTCACCATTGCCTGCCCGGAGAATTGCATGATCGAGAGAGTGTCCCGCCCTCTGGGGTTGAACTGCAGGGGGTGCTTGGCTGAGGCGGCGCGGCGTTTTCACTAGGAGGAGGTTTCGCACATGGCGAGGTTGATGAGCATTGAAAAGGACCGTGCAACCTTGGTGGAGGGGCTCCGTAGGGCAGTGCAGTCAGCGCACCTAAACTGCGTCATCGGCTCCGGTTGTTCCCGCCCTGCCTTGGAGCCTTTGGGGAACATTGAGGCTGCGGTGCGTTCCCTGCGGTCGTCTGGTGAACACGAGAAGGCGCAGCGCCAGTTATTCTCATTCATCGAGCCATTTCTCGACGTGACCGTGCGCATGCTCGCTGGCAAGGACAAGTCGATCGACACGACCTTGGCTTCCTACAAGGCGTTCTTGACCGTTCTCTCGGGCATCATGTTTGAGAGGAAGAGCAGCATTCTCCCCAAGCAAGCCTCCATCTTCTCTACCAACTACGACTTGTTTGTGGAGCGGGCGTCCGAAGAGGTCAATACCATCGCAAGGCTCAATGATGGCTTCATGAGGCTTCCGAGGTTGTCAGGGGGATTCGAGTTCAGCACGTCGGAGTTCTTCAATGCGGCAGAGAACGATGGGAATATCTACAACTACAAGGTGCGTATCCCCTCGTTGAACCTGATCAAGCTCCACGGTTCTCTCAGCTGGGAGGTGAGCGGCGAGAAGATCATCTTCAGCACGGGCAGGTTCCCCGCGTTGCTCGAAGATTGGAGAGCGGTCCATGCACGGGGAGATCCGAAGGAGATTGCCGACTTCTCGGAACGCTTGGCGATCGTGTGGTGATCACGAAATCATTTCCGGTCTGAGGGCCTGAAGGACCTCTCCGCCT